>Ga0307408_100000039_pt1 | contig 177825 bp, 176 predicted proteins | sample 322Cmetagenome_FD_202116 | JGI IMG/M metagenome (GOLD analysis project Ga0307408, IMG submission 202116) | Maize rhizosphere microbial communities from greenhouse at UC Davis, California, United States - 322HYB-C-3 | ecosystem: Host-associated > Plants > Roots > Rhizosphere > Soil | place...
GTGCGGTCCGCTTCGCGCAGGATCGCCACCATCTGCTCTTCGGTGAATCGACTCTTTCTCATGGGCTCCTCGGGGGATGGAGCCATCTTCTCTGGGAATCAATGTCTCGGAGAAACCGGGCAGGTCAACATCATGAGCCAGTTCAAGTTGACAGTGACGTTGCGGGCCAGGCGCGAACTCAGAATCAGCTGATGCTTGATGCCGACTTCCTTGAAGTAGGAGCGGTGTATCTGAAGCTTCTCGAGCGTGCGTAGGCTTTCGACGTCTTCAACTGTCTTCACGTCAACTGCGAGCTCCAACTGCTGAGGACCATTCGCGACCGTCAAGAGAAAGTCCGTCGACATCACCGCATAGGTGAGCGTCTCAGGGTAGCGGGGATGGGCGACCTTCATCTTCCATGCCAGCGTCTGCGTGAGAGTGCGATTGAGCGGGAACTGCTCACGGATGTCGAGCACGTTCTTCGACCATTCAGCACGCAGGAAGAATGCGTACTCCTGCGCCGAGAGGAGCTGGTGCACCCGACCGGTCTTCTTGGACAGCACGCGATACGAATGACCATGCGAACGAGCCTCCCGGGCCCGAATCCAAGGCAGGTAAGCCGCGCCGACGCCTTCGCCACGACCTTCCTTCAGCAGCCGCGCGACGCGCTTTTCGTTCCATTTGATGGTCATGCGGCCCCCTTGCGCGGCGAGCCGCCATGGGCAATACCCTGCTGTGCCGCGTAGGCTTTGAACCCATGAGTCTTGCCGCGCGGTCCCGATTGAGGCACCTCCGGTGGGTCGATCCCAAGAGCAGCAACAAGCTGACGCTCAGCTGCGCCAACTTTCTCGACCTTATCCACCAGCAACCACCCCGTCGCCGTGAGGTGCAACGTCGGGATGAAGACCTTGTTCCAGTTGACGGTCATGCAGCCCCCTTGCCCGGCAGGCCGGGACTGGTCGAGTGCACCTTCGAGAACTGGCGCTCAACCGCGGGCTTCATCCGCGCCCGTGCCGTCGTCGACGCGCTCGGCACCTTCAAACCAAACACACGCTCCAGCTCCTGTTCGAGTTCGCGGCAGGTCCATTCCGGACCCCTGTCCACAACAATCCGCGTCGGAAGCAGCGCTTCATTCCTTGCCTTCTTGATCGACATCTCGACCTCCAAAAAACTCTAGTCACCGGTATATGTTTGGAAGACCTTCATGAGATTGAGCATTCATCTTTTGCGATGACTGTTCCCCTTTCAAGGAGACTTTGCACCTTGTTTGGTGACCATTCGTTACGAGAGATGAAATTGCCTGGCGTGATGGGGAAATACCCTCGTATAACGTGAATCGAGGTGCGCGCTCTGACGGGTGCTGGCGCCCGACCGGACAACTTCACTAAAGGAGCGAACCTCATGGACTGGGAAGCGGAAGCCCGCAACATCCTCAAGGGCCTCATGGGCCGGCAAGACGTCGGATTCATGGAACTCGCTGTGAAGCTCTCGGCCATCGGCGTCGACATCAAGCACAAGCCGCTGTCCAACAAGGTGATGCGCGGGAAGTTCAGCTTCGCCTTCTTCTTGCAGTGCCTTGTCGCTCTTGGTGTTGACAAGATTGAGCACGGGATTGAACCGGCCCTTGCCCGCAAGGGCTGACCCTTCTCGACGTAGCTCGATCCAGCGTGGTTAAGTAACTAGCTTGCCCTGCTGAGTAGCTACCGGCTTTGCCCGCTGTGAAGCATCACCTCGAAACCCCGGGGCGGTTCACCATCGCTGAGCGTCTCCAACCTTCACACTTCGTCAGCAGTGCCTTTGCTTCCTTTCCTGCGAGGCAATTCCTACGATGGGTCGATGGAAAAGGAAGACGGAACAAAGCGCCTCGAAGTCGTAGAAGCCATCGTGACCGCGGTGATTCCCGAGTTCGAGTTGGTCCACGCGGCCTGCCTCAATGGCGATACGTTCAGCATTGGTGAGCGCACCACCGGCATTGAATGGAAGAGCCTCCGCCTTGGCGACAAGCTAAGGCTCGAGGTTGAGGGCAACAGCATCACGCGAGTCCTGCGCGCGACGCTTTTGGCTGCGGCTCCGGTCAGCCCCGCAGACGAGGGCGAAAAGCATCAAACTGAAGAGTCGATGGAGCCACCCCGCCCAGCGGTGGTTCCTACCGACTTTCCACGTCAACAAATGCCCGGATCAGTCAGCGGCGTACAGCCAAAGCTTGCGGTGCGTCTGGTGGACGGGCGGTTCACAGACCGCTTGACGGAAGAAGAGCTGTATGAGCGGTACGACGCTTGCGCCGACCTCGTCCTGTCTCTGACCGCTTACTGCAGACGGAAGCTGGCGGAGACCCCGAGCATGAATGTGCCAACGCTGCTGCGCCGTCTGAGGCGAGGCGTCGAAGCCAAAGGATGGGACTTAAGCGTGGAGGAAATGGAATGGATCATCTGCAAGGTCGAACTTGCTCTTGATGAAGCACTTCTCGGGAAAGCGTCTGGCCAACACTGATGCTGACGCCTGAGTACCTGGGGGATTGAAGTGGAAGATCGCGAATGGGACATTCGCCTCAATGGACGGCGGTGGTCTCGCGACGAGGCTTTCGCGCGGCATGACCTGATTCCCGGCCCCTGCCGAATTGAAATGAGTCAGGGGATGCTTCTGTGGACCGATGAAGATCGGGTAGCTTTGCTGGCCCTTCTGCTTGAAAACGTCGGCGCTGGGCGAGCGGTAAAGCTCGGCGACCCTGCGGTCTGGCGCGCTGCCGTCGAATCACTGTAAGCGGCCACCAAGCCATGTTCATCTGCTGCGCAAGCACTAGGCGGCTCGTCCCCCTCCAAGCCGATTTCCCCGCACTCTTACCACTTGGCTGGGAAACGCTTTAGAAAGGGACGACGCTCGGCTATGGATTCGCCGTAGGCGCAACAGCATGAGCGGAGGACAGCGCGCTGTAGTGCCATCCCTGTGGGCCTATAAGGTGCCGGGTGCCGCAGGACGAGCACGAAAAGGTGTTGCCTTGCTTCACCTTCCGATGGTGGAGCTCAATCCTCTCCTTGCAGCCCGTACAAACGAATGGCACGAGAATGGGCGTCACCGTAGGTTCGCCAGCGTCGCCCTGGAGCAAACGGTATTCGGCTAGGCAGTCCTGAGTAAAGCACTTAGCAGTGCCACCACGCTTCATTGCCTCCAAGTTCCGCACGATGGGCTTCTTGCAGGCTGCGCACTCGAAGACCAAGCCGCCCTTCTCGGTAATGGTAATGATGGTGCTGCTGACAGCTCGCTCAAGCTCAGCGGCCACCTTCCGCAAGTCGGCGGCCATCTTCTGGAAGTCGAGGACGCGGTCATCGTCCGGCGGCTGGGCATGCAGCATGTTTCCGACCTTGTTGTAGTGCTTCTTTAGCCACGCGAGCGTGAGCGCGTGGTGGTCTCCCAGTGGAAGCCAGCTCAAGCCCTCGTAGTCCTCCCGTGTCGAAGGCGCCGCATCCTCCGGTAGCTCGGCAACGCTCACCGAGACCGATTGGTCCGCCAGCTCCTGGAACTCCAACAGCGCCTTGATTGCCTGTGGCGGCTGCCAAGTCTTGACGACGTCGGCGGGCAGCTGGTCAGAGGCGGCAGCAAGTTTTTGATAGGTCAGGACCTCCATGACCATCCGAAGCTCCAAGGCCGCGTATCTCACCTGTTCGGGTGAAGGCTCGACCAAGAGTGCGTTTGCGCGTCCAAGCGCTTCACTTGTGAGGCTCATGACGCAAGGGTAACTGCGACGACGTGGCTGGCCCGTTCATGGTCGGCGCCCACAAGCGGAGCGAGACTTGGAAGCTTTCGGGGACCGCGGCTCTTGCGCTACGCGGCCAATGGCTTTTCCCAAGCAGTGCACTCTCGCCTTCTGTCTCCTCGACAACGTCTCGCAGCCACGATGGCAGCCGCCCAAGGTACTCGGCTTGCATGCATAAGCAGCGTATCAGCGTAGAAACTGGTCGGACTCCGCACGAGGGCAAAGCCGCACGCCTGGTCGGCTATTTCGACGTCAGCCCAGGGCGCCCAGGAGCGGCGGTTGTTGCCGCTGTAGAGCACTGCGCCCGCCGCTGCGTCCACCAAGCCATGCGCCGCGCTTCTACCCGGTGTGCGTCGCCGCCAGGCACTGCGCCAGGCGGCGCCCAGCTCTGATGCCCTGGTCTTCAAAGTTGACGTTGACGATGACCTCGACCTCGAGTGCCAGCTCAGCTATGGCGGCGGTCCGCCGCGCAATCTCACCCAGTTCGTCGTCGCTGTACTCGTAGTTGAAGCGGTCCGACGCTGCACCCGCTTTGGTCTTCCAGGTGTCTTCGTTGTTGCCGTGCAGGCGTACCAAGGCAAGGTCCGGCGTGGTCACAGCCCACACGCCGTGGGCGTAATTGCCGACCCCTTGGGGCTCATCGACGATGACATGCGTGACACCCAAAGCCTGCTCCCAGGCGAGCGTCTGCTCAGCTCTTCCATCCCCGAACCAAGACTTGTTGCGGAACTCGACGGCCAGTCGGTAGTCACTCATACGGGCCACGCATTCCTCTACGTGTGCGCGCCACTCAGGAGCGCCTGTCACCCACGGAGCGAACTGGAAGTGGACTACTCGCAGCTTGCCAGCATCCTTGAGTGGCGCGATACCTGCCTTGAAGCGCCGCCACATCTCATCGACGATTTCCGGAGGAACGTCGGCGTAGTACCAGTTCTTCTTGCGCCCGGTCAGCGGCGGCAACGCTTGCTGGATGTCCGGAGGGAAGACGTTTGGCGGGGTCTGGTGTCCAGTCAGCAGCCGAAACGCCTTGACGTTGAAGGTGAAGTCCTTCGGTGTCCTCTCTACCCACAGCGCCGCATTGCTGGCGCTCGGGAGGGCGAAGTAGCTCGAGTCAACCTCCACCATTGGGAACTGGCTGGCGTAGTAGCGCAGCATCCGTTCGGCAGTTGAGTGGCCCTTGGGGTAGAAGGCCTTCGACTTGATGAGCGATGGGTCGGTCCACGACGCCATGCCGACCATCACATTTTGACGCGGACCAACAGGTCTGGCTGCCGCACTGACGGTGGTCAAAGTCTCATCCGCAAACAGGTCGTCCATGCTGCCCTTCCATCGGGTTTGGAGGCATGAAGGGGACACCGCATCTGAGCGTAGCGAAGATGCGGAAGGCGCTTGTCTATAACTTCCCTATGGGTGCTCTATTGAGGGCATTGAGTGTCATTGAGCACCATTGAATACATTGAAGGGTACGAGGTACTCACGCAGCCTCCGAAGCGGCCTGGTTTGAATGTGCCTTGGGCGTCGCCAACGCCGGCAAACCGCTCGCCCTCCTGACGGCTTGAACCAGTTCGAAGGCCTCGCGATTGTTCTGGTGGATACGTGCCCACGCGCCTTTGACCCCAGCGTTCTTCGGGTTGGCGACCCTGAACCGCATCCGGTAGATGCCCGCGATCATGGCCGGGAAGCCTTTAGGAACGATGGCCGCATAGGTGCCATCAAAGCGCCCGCCCTCCACCGCGACAGGCATGTTCAGGTCGCCGGCTGTCTTCGCCGTTACCCCACCAACGCCTTCCTCGCCTTCTGGCTTGTAGCCGTGCGTCGACCGCACATCGAGCTCATAGAGCGGTTCAGCATCTTCGGGAATGTTGCCGTACTCGCCTCCACTGGCAAACGTCCTCTTCTCAGCGTTCCTGTTCAAGACCATCACGACCTGGTAAATCAACCCCACAGCCTCCAAGGCCTCGAGAGCTCGCCAGACGGGCTCGCCTGCTGCTTTGTGCGCAGCCCACCAGTTCTCGCCGCGCGTAGGCGGAGCCCATGCCCAGCTGAATGAGCCGCTGACGGTGCCTTCGCTCTTAGCTCGAATCAACCGCGCGCTGCCGTTTAGGTGCTTGTCGGCATCCACAGGCTCGTAGCGATTCCACGGGCCAGCCGACTCGCCAACCGGTCTGACACCTCCCCAGGTCTCCATGTCGTTCACCGCATAGAGTGCCAGCAGCAACCGAGCAGCTACATCACCCGCGTTCTTCAGCGCCTTGAGTGGCTGGTTGAATCCACCGATCCCGCTAACCAGGTTGTTGCCGAACCAGACCCGGTCCCCGTGTTCCTCGCTGAAGTCAGGGAGCACGTAGAGGACCTTGGCTCGCTCGTGTGGTCCATCGGGAGGTTGCTCGCGGCCAGCCTTCTGCCAGGACTCTCTGTCGTACAGGATCGGGCCTAGATCGGTCACTTGGTCGACCATGGCGTGGCTCTTACCCGAGCGTCCGTTGGAGACCTTGGTCACCTTCGACACACGTATCGTTTTCAACCGCTCGATGGCCCGACTGATGGGACCATCCTTCTGCTTGTTGGCGCCCGTATACCGATTCACCGCGGCGATGCTTGCCGTGGAGAAGACGCCGCTCCCGTCCGTGAACCTTGCGAGGACTAGATACGCGCACACCTCGTAAGCGGTGGCCTTTGCGTCCATGAGTGCATTCAGCGCTGCCCTCGGAATGCAAAACGATCCTGGACCCGCAGCTTTGTCTGCTTCCTGCGACTCTTCCATGCGCTTCTCCACGTCCTTGCAATCTCCCGCCGAAGAATGGTCCACGCCTATTGCCAGAGCGAGTAGCGCGCTCCGAAGGCGTCGATGACTTCATGCCAGCGCGCTGCCTCTGGATGGAACTCCTCGGTATCGAGGTGGTTGCCGAAGGCGCCGCGCAGCAGCCGAGCGAATGGCGAAGGAGGACTGAGCCAATCTGAGAAGCCGTCCGCGTTCGGCGACACCTCGAAGTCAGGGCAGCTCCCGACATGTCCGTCCATCGACACATCCAGTATTTGAAGGCTGGACCAGTCGGCATGCCGCTGCGCAAGGTCCATGGCGCGTCGAACGATGGGATGGTTCATGGTTGAGGCTCCAACTTGGCTTGCACCGAAGCGGGGGGCCGGACTGCGCGCTGAACTGCATCAACGTCCGGCACGTTCTTGAACCGAAGGACTCGGTAGCCGGCTCGTTCCAGCAGCGAATCGCGCTTGCTGTCCTGAACCTCGCGCCCCTTGTGGCTGGAATCGTCCAACTCGATGACTGCCAGGACTTCGAACGCCTTGGTCAGGACGACGAAGTCCGCAACCTTGCGGTTGAACATTGCTCGTGTCGGCTGGTCCTTCGCGGTCAGCAGCGCCGAGAAGGCCACCTGGCTCAGCACCACGTCGCTGGGGAACGCCTGCTGCAGTCGGAAGAACATCGGTTGCTCTCGCTCGGTGAGCAGCTTCCTTGCGCGGATGTCGCCCGTCGCACGGCGGCGAGGTCCCGTGAGCACGGCGGCCGCCACGGACACGACGACGGCAAGCACCAGAACCAAGAGCATTTCTTTTGTCATACGCCTCCCTGCTGAATGCCGTACTTGGCGACGGTTGCGACTGATTGTGGAGGCATGCTCAGCACCGCGCCACAGGCAGGGCCTGCCACTCCGTCGTGTAGGCCGGCGTGCGCCGCTCAAGCTTGGTTTCCCATTTCTCAGGCGCCGCGCGACGAGGCTTCCCTGATCCAACGCGCAGCGTGCCCTTCCCGAACCGGTCGTTGACGACGTCCAAGGCCTGCATGAGGCGGGCGCGATCCCGCAGCGGCTCGTCGTCCTCCAGCCCCAGCTCGAGCTGCTTTACCTCCTCGGGTTGAAGGTCAACAAGCATCACCCCCGCCTTCATCAGATTGAAGCCTGGCTTGTAGACGGCCCGAAGTCCTGTGAGCGCGGCGGCGACGATGCTGTTCGTGTCCGAGCATGGACGGCGCAGAGGCACGACCATCTGCCCTGAATACTGAGCGTCGCGCTTGCGGAACGGGCTGGTGCGGACGAAGACCATGACGCGGCCCGCATGGCTCTGCTGGCGCCGTAGCTTCTCGGATGCTCGCGTGGCGAACTCTGTGACCGCTTGGATGAGCGGCGCTAAATCCGTGACCGGCGAGCCGAATGACCTGGTTGAGGCAATCTGCTGCCTCGGCACTGGCTCGTCTTCGAATGAGATGCAGGGCGTGCCTTGAAGCTCACGCACTGTCCGCTCGAGCACCACCGACCAGTTCAGGCGGATGGTGTTGGCGTCGAGCTTGGCCAACTGGCTGGCGTTGGTGATGCCAGACGCGCGAAGCTGCTCGCCGATGCGCGGGCCAACGCCCCAAATGTCGCCAACCGGCGTCGCGATCAGCAGCGCGTCGAGCGCCGCGGGCGACAGTCGACCAAGATGGCAGACCTGCGCGTACTCCGCCGAGTAGCTACCAGGCTTGCGCTCAGCAGACTTGGCCACATGGTTCGCGAACTTGGCCAGGGTCTTGGTGGGCCCGATGCCCACGCTACAAGGCAAGCCCAACCATTGCAGCACGCGGGCGCGCACGGTTCTGGACCGCGACACCAGGTCGCCACGCACCCCAGCCAGCGAAATGAACGTCTCGTCGATGCTGTAGACCTCTTGCTCCGGCCCCAGCCCCGCAGCCAAGCTCATGAAGCGGTCGCTCATGTCCCCGTAGAGCCCAAAGTTCGCCGAGAGCGCGACGAGGCCGGCGTCCTCTTCCAGGTGCCGGAACTGGAAGAACGGCTGGCCCATCTTCACCCCCAGCGCCTTTGCCTCGTCGGAGCGGGCGACTGCACAGCCGTCGTTGTTTGACAGTACGACTACAGGCAGGCCGTTCAAGGAGGGGCGGAAGACCCTCTCCATGGACACATAGGCGTTGTTGATGTCCAGCAGCGCGAGCATGACTTCACACCGGCATCGTCTTGATCGACGCCGTGACGACGCCCCAAACCTCTACGACCTGGCCGTCCCGGGGCACGATGTCTGGATAGCTGGGGTTGGCCGCCTTCAGCTTGATGCGACCGGCGCGGAGCTGCAGCGTCTTGCAGACGAACTCGCCATCGACGACCGCGATGACGACGTGGCCGTTCTTGGCGGGCACCGCCTTATCGACGACCAGCACGTCGCCATCAAAGATGCCGGCGTCGCGCATGGAGTCGCCGCGGGCACGGATCAGGAACGTGGCTTGCGGGTGCTTGACCAGCTGCGCGGTGAGGTCGACGCGCTTCGCGCCGATGTCTTCAGCCGGCGACGGAAATCCCGCCTGGACGACCACCCCAAGGTCCTGGACGTGCAGAGGCGTCGCCGGCACCCAGGACAGCGGGGAATTCGAAGAAATGCTTGCGAACATATGGGTTTTTGTACAGTATAGGCGCCTCGGCCGTTAGGCGGCAAAGGAGCAACTCATGGAAAACGGCACTTCCTCATGGCGGCAGGAATGGCTCATTGACCCTGATCCCCTCGCCGCCGCCCAGGCGTTTCACATCCCGACCGGATACGGCTTGAACCTCAAGGTCATCGGTTGCATCAAGCTCGAGCCAGGCGACCCACCGTTCGTGGCGACCATCGGCACGCCCGAGACCCGCCATGTCACGGATCGGCTGTTCGCCCTCGGCTTCGATGAGTGCCGCGAGCGGATCAATCGGATGCAGGAAGAAGCCAGGACGCTATGGCGCGAGCTGGGGCTGGACCTCGATCCGTCGAAGGAACTGGCTGGCGAGCTGCCATGCAAATTGCGGCAGTGGCGCAAGCTATGGACGGTGGACGACGGCAGTGACGGTCTCGGCCTTCCGCACCTAGTTCACGCCAGCGGCTATGCCGTTCGCTACGTGTACACCGAGGTCGATGAGGTTGGTGGCATGGGGTGGTGCGCCACTGAGCCCGCCGGTTGGGACGAGCGCATCGCAGAGGTGAGGCAGAGGACCACCGAGCAGCAACTCGCGCGGCTTTCGCAAGAGGCTTCAATCCTTTGGATGGAGCTGGGCTTCTTCGACGCATTGCCTACCAAGGTGACGCACCCCTTCGGGCCAGACTGGCGAACGCTTTGGCGGGTGCAGGAGGAAAAGGGCTGCCAGTGGCTGACCCATGTCAGCGGCCTGGCAGTCGCGCCGGTCTACGGGGTGGTTGACGAGGAGGGCACCAAGGCCTGGACGCTGCACGTCAAGGACTACGAGCTCGACTTCGATATGCGGCGTGAGGTTGGCGAGCGGGCATGGCAGCGAGTCCACGACCAAGGCTGGCAGCTCGCAGTCGAGATGGGCTACGTCTCGCCCGACGGCGAGCCGCCTGCAATGCATTGACGTGGTCGGAGCGGGCGATGGCTATCGCAAAGCCTGACGCAGGTGTCGATCCGACCACCTGGCCAGCCGATTGGCGAGCAGACTGGGAGGTGAGGGAAGACGGGAATCAGCTGCCTTGCGCATGGCACCGCAGTGGCCTGTGCTTCGTCTTTGAGTTCGAGCCCGCTGACGAATCCGGCAACTGGGTCTGGGTCGTCTACGACGACGACATCTCGCTCAGCCGGCTGCATGAGCTGCGAGCAGAAATGGGCGAGGACGCCTTCTTCCAGTTTTGCACGCAGCTTGGGCAACAGGCCAAAGCGAGGTGGCATGAACTAGGGCACGCCGACTTCAAGCTAGCGCAGTGATCCATAGGGGCTGCGGAAATCGAGACGGCACGTTAGAGCAGTCTGACCAGTGGATTTCTGGCTATACATCAGCCGCCTGCGAACGTGCTGAAGCTGCAGAAGCCTCCGATATGACGGACGGCAGCTATCGACGAAGATTTCGAGCCAGGAGGCAAAGGGCGCTCACGCCCGACGTGCTTGCAACCATGTAGGTAGGCGAGCGCCACAGTGCAAGCACACCCAGGGCGAAGCCGGCTGCAACCAGCAGATAGCAGAAACGCTCACGAGCTGGTTTCGGCAGGAGCCTGAGGACACCAATCAGCGTGGACTCGCTGGACGAGAGCGCCCTGGTGGACGACGGAACCCTGACTCGCTCTTGGGTGGTACGCATGCTTCTATCCGTGACGCGGGAGTCGGCCCGTTGCCGGCACTGCGACATGGGCTCGCGATGCGTCGACCACTGTCCGAAAGGAGGACGGTCCCCCGTCAACTCCCCTATTGGTCCTCCGTTGCCCGGATCAAGTCATCACGCACGTTGGTCTTGTCCGACATCGGCCGCCCAGCTTGCTTCTCTTCGCGCACGAGCGACGCGAGCGCGCCCCGCGTGCCCTTGACCCGCCATCCCGTGCCGGCTTCCCTCATGGCGGCGCCCAGCTCGCGGAATCGTTCGAGCCTGCGCTTCCGCCGCTGATCTGGTGACTCAGAGGCCGCGCTTGAGCCCAACTCCTCGCTCGAAAGTGACGCGACGCTGGGCTTCGTGGCAAGACCGTGCTTCTCCTCGAAGCGGTCGCGCTCCTCTCGCGAGACGCGCAGGTCGGCTGCGGTGAAGTGCTTCGCCTGCAGATGCAAGGTGCCATGCTTCTTCTTGTCACGCTCGGGCCGCATGTAGAGCGCGTTGACGGCAATCTCAACCCCTGCAGGCGCCGAGAGAATTCGCACAGCATCCTCGGCGGATATGTAGCGCAGGGGCTGCTTTTCAGCGGCCGCACCAGCCTCGCTGAGGAACTTGAAGGCGATGGTGGTCTCTCGGGTGCCTTTGCGATGCGAACCGAGGTCTACCTGGACTACTGCGAAGACCAGCAGGTCGTCCCGAGCAAACGCCAGAAGTGAGTCTCGGTCGCACCCGTGCTCCTTCCACCTAGCAACAATGTCCTCAAGGGTGAAGTACGGCTTCTCCGGCAGCGGCATAGCGAGGTCCATCAGTGTCGAAAATACCCCCCCAATAGGCGGAGCTTCCGAATCGTAGATGTCGAGCTGCGCGACCGGTTGCGCTGAGGAGTTCACAGCGACCGAGGAGAGCTGGCTGCTCGGTCAAGATGCCTCCGAGTAGGAGACTCGCTAGGCCGCCGAGCGTTGAGATCGAGAGCTGTAGTCGCGATACGCACCTTTGAGTAGCGACTTGCCCTGCTGAGTAGTCGTCTAGCTGCGACGGTGCAGGCGTTGTCACGAAGCATCCACGCCGGCCAACTTGAAGCGATAGCTCGACGGGCCTACCCTGTGAGGGCGTGCCAAACCAACAGCCGGGAAGCCTCGATGCAGAACCTGTTCTTCGCCACCGACGGCTCAGCATCCGCATTGGCTTCCGTTCAGCTGTTCCACCTCGGCTGGCTGGGCATCGTCAGGTTTGCCGTCGACTCCGAAAGCGGCAGCGCATTACGGCACCAATGCATCAGGCATCGGGACACCCGTGAACAGGCTCTGCATGACGCGCGCTCGGACGCGCAAAAACTGGTGCGGATGTGGGTCGAAGACAGGGTGCGCCTCGGCGACATGTAGGCGGCGGAGCACCAAACTGATAGCGAGCGGCCGGCCGTTGAGCGGATCGGGCGCTTGCGCGTATACCTGGGTTTTTGTACAGTTGTCCTGGAGCAACCGCATCCGCGTTGCAATACCCGGGAGCCCACCATGCTGCTGAACCTGAACGACGTAGAGAGCATCGTCGAGTGGTGGTGCGTCTTTCCCGCCCGGCATGACGGCGTCCTTGAACAGACGCTCCTCTTGAACCCTCAGTTCAGCAGGACCATCCGCGCTGCGCAGCGACGGATTGCGACGAGCGACCACCATCAGATGTTGCTGAACAGGTCCCTTGCCCAACAGGATCAGCATATGGCTCAGCAAGCAGAACGCCGGGCGGCCATGAGCAGCGTCGAGATGCTTCGCCGCGACCTCGCCATGGCTGGCTGAGTCCAGGCCCACCTGCGGACGCATAGGAGTTTGTCTGGGCTACCCTTGTCGATGAGCAGGGGGCCCGATGAGATGACTGACCTTGAACAGCTACTGGCGCGGTCGTACGACTTCTCGCAGTTCCTGGTCGACCAGATCGACACAGCCGAGGAGTTCGCAGCCGGGGATCGGCCTGAAGCCGCAGCCGCGGCGGCTGACCTGGTCTTTGAACACGCGCATGCCCTACGCATCCTTTTCGAGGCTGAAGCGCCCAACGCGGCTGCAGCTTTGCTCCGTCCTCAGTACGAGTCACTTCTGCGAGCTGCGTGGCTCGTGTACGCGGCGCCGGACGCGCAAGTCGCGAAGTTCACTGCGCCGCTGACGCGGAAGAGCGCCGCCGAAGCCAAAAACGTGGCGGGCGCAGAAGAGATGCTCAAGGCCCTAGAGCGCCGGCTTGAGACATCGTCCGAACTGCGCGGCTTGGTCCACCCGTTACGCGAACTGCGGGACGAGGCATGGGCAGCAATGAACGCCTTCGTGCACGCAGGATTGCACCCCATTGCTAGGAGCAAGGACGGGTTCCCGGCCCAGCTCGCCATCGGTGTGGTCAAGATGTCCAACGGCATGGTCCATATGGCAGGCAGGCTGCTGGCCAGGTTCACGCCCGACGAGGGCCTAGTGCATCGAATCGAATGCGCATACGAGGGCTTCGAGGATGTGCTGCCACTAATCCAAAGCGCGGCTGCGGCCCGTTAGTCAGCTTCGAGGCTCATCCTGCACTTAGCGCCGGGCGGCTCAGTGCCCTCTCTTCTGCACATTACTCCAAGAGCACTAGGAATACGTAGAGTACGGGGAGCACTCAGAGCACGGTGAGCACCCGCGGAAATCTTATAACGCTTTGATATATATAAGAAAACCGCGTGGCTGCAGCCTGATTTTGTGCGGAATCATGCAAAGCTACCACCTAGAGTTGGGCTGTTTTGCATTTAAGCCATACCTCTGAGTTGGTGCATGGAAGTACATCAATCTGCGTCCGATCATGCGTACTCACGGTTTGCAGTAGGCGCTCGCTAGGTCGACACTTCGTTCTCGAAGAGCGAGGTGCACGATGTCAACGCAAAAGCAAGCAGCGGCGAAGCGGCCCAAGATGGCCGAGCGAGCCCAGCAGCAGCTCGAACTGCTGTTTCCAGGGGTGGACCCTCTTTGCCTCTGGCGCCGGAAACTGAACGACGGCTACTTCACGACGCCACGGACCCTTCCGTACGTCATGAAGGCAGTCGACGACGTGTCGAAGGGCCAGCCGGCAGGGCACACGCTGTTCTGTTTATGGGCCAGGACGCCCGATCACCCGCTGGTGACCATCGAGAACCCCGCGGTTTTTGCTGCCGAGGCAGGATTCAGCGGAGAGCGTGCTGTCGACACCTGGCGCCGCAGGATGAAGCAGCTTCAAAAGCTCAACCTGTTGTGGGCTAAGAAGACTGCTGTAGGCGATTTCCACCAGGTACTGCTGTTGAATCCGAACGTGGCGATGGAGTTCATGTGGCAGTCGGGACTGGTGCAGACCGATCTGTACACGCGGTTCACGAACCGACTAATCGAGATTGGTGGCTACAACGACATCAAGGCCATTCAGACTCAATGGAATGCACGGCGCGCCGCTCTCCTGGCAGCCTCTGCACCACCCGGTGCCCCGGCTGCAGCCACGCCTGCTTCGGCACTGCCGCCGATCCCACTGCCGGCGTTGATGATGCCTGTGCCAGTCGTCGCACCGAAAGTCTCGCCATGAGCAGCCCAAAAATTGCCCGTGGCGATGGCAGCCCGTACGTCGCCTTTCGCGACGACCGTTGCCGCATGTGGGCCTTAGTGTCGCGAGACGTCAGGTGGGTGTTGGTTGCGCTAGTTCTAGCGCTGGGGGAGGTCCCTACGGCCAAATGGCACGCCCTATGGCGCCATATTGGCGGTGGTTGAGCAGCTTGAGAGGCTAGCTTCGAACCCCAGAAAGCGGAAAGCCTCCTTGCGGAGGCCTTCACACTCTTTACACTGGTGCTCCCTTGCGGGTTGGCTTGCCAGCGCGTCAGGAGTGACTGTACTCCAATTATTCTTCTAAGACAACCTTCGGATGCTGCCTCCCGCAATCATCTTCGAGCAAATCGTATCCAAACCCCGTCTGGATAGCTACAGAGGCTACTGGAAGGTAGGCCCTGAGGCTGCCGTGGGGCTCTATATGTGGAATGGCGAGGTGTGCGGCGAGGTAGGCAAGTTGCTGTCCTACTTTGAGGTGGTCCTGCGGAACAACATCCACCGCGAGCTGAGCCTCCATACAACCGCTGGCGTCTCGAGCAGCACCCATTGGTGGGACCATCTCGCTGGACAGCTCAAGAGCGGCACACTGTCCAAGATTGCCGACGTGCGAGCGGATGCGCATCCCGCTTGGCCCACTCCGGACGAAATTGTGTCCCGGCTGTCCTTCGGCTTCTGGCCCAACGTGCTCACCTGGATCGCGAAGCAGCGCCCGACGTTAATGCCCAAAATCTTGCCAGCCCATCCGTTGAGCCTGCCCGGCGCAGTACCGAACTGGAGTAACCCTGCAGCGCGACGCGATGCACTCACTGAGTTCTTCGAAATCAAGGACCTACGCAATCGTATTGCGCACCACGAGCCCTTGTGGAAGTTTGCTCCGGTCATGGACACATCTACATCGCCTGCCACTGTCGTCGCCCCGGCCTCGACCGACGAAGCTTCCTCTCTTGTCCGCTTCGGACGGCTGCTTCAGCGCTACGACCAAGCGGTAGGCGCGCTGTCGCCAGACCTGTTCGCGCACATCCGCATTTCAACCTGGCGCGCTCGGCTCGAGTACCTGCTGTCCAGCAGAGGGTTGGAGCGATACAAGGCCGGGGGGCACATCGCAGAAGCTTCTTTCATGAGCACGCTGGCCCTTCGCCAGCAGTTCGCCAGCGTAGTCCAGCGGAACAAGCCCGTGAGGGTTTTCGACCACGGCGGCGAAGGCATCTTCTTCCCGTCTTGAAGTCGGCCTCGTACGGACGAACAGCGCCAACACGGTTGCGCTGCCGCCAGCACAAGGGGGCGCGCGCCCTACCGTGCAAACCAAGCTTTCAGCCGAGACCAACCACTGCCGGTGCGCCCAGGCTTGCTTGCAGGCGCCGCCGCTGGCGCCGCAGGTTCGGGAGCCGTAGCGGTGCCGTAGTGCGCTGCCTTCGCGCGCTTGTCCCGTCGTCGTTCCGCTTCAATGCGGGCGGCAGACCACGGGCCGGCCTCGATGACATGATTTCGCCTGATGACGTAGTGCGACCGGCAGGCCTGATTCCAGTTCCCGACTGACGGGCTGAGCGACACTGATTCCCCGTCGAACTCCATGCTCCAGTCCGTTGGCGTGAAGGGCGTCACCACGCGCTCGCCGCATCCGCAGCAGCACGAATGCACCGCGGTCGCGTACTCCATGGATATGTACAGCACGCCGTGCTCCAACTCGCGCGGCACGTTCCGGACAAACCGGTGCTCGAGGGTTCGGTGCCGCATCACGACTGGTCTCCGTTGAGCAGCATGTTGCCGTCCGTGGTGTAAGTGCAGTGGTGCTCCTGCTCCAGGTCCCGGTAGAAGCCGCGCAGCTTCTTCCACTTCACCACCGCCAGGCAGGCGTTCAGCGCATTCAGGTCGGCCACTTGGATGTTGGACGCATAGAGGTCCTGGCCGCCGCCGCCCGCGAAAGAGATGCGGCCCTGGTGAACGTGCTCGCGCTTCTCGGGCGTGCTGGTGGTGACGCGCAGGATGCCGCCGAGGCTTCCGTTGGTGAGTTCCAACCCCATGCCGACGTCGATGAAAGGCACACCCAGCCCCTCGAGCTTGGCCACGACAGCGCGCTTCTCCTCGCCCGCGTCCATGCTGAGGAAAGCGAAGGTGATGCCGTCCAGCAGGCCGAGCGTCTCCGCCTTCATCTCCACCGCGTGCGCCTCGATGCCGCGGTGCATGCGCTCGTAGATGCCCTTCAAGTAGTGCACCTTCATAGGGGCATCCCGCAGCTCCTCCAGCGTCGGCGCCCCCGGCGCACGGAAGGCGTTGTGCGACAGGAAGACGTCGGGGTCGAACAGGCGAATCTGCTTCACCGGCGTTTTCGCGACGAAGTCGAGGATGTAGCCGCCCGTACCGCCCAGGCCAATGACGGCCACGACCTCCTGCTCCATCTTGGCTGCAAGCGCGCCAATCCCGACCCGGCTGGAGGCCGTGTCGAGGTAGTTGAAAACGCTAGCCTCCTCGTCCTCGTCGCCGCCGCGGAACACGCGTGGGCTGATCCCCGGCTGCAGCACCGCGGCCGGCCCGGACACGATGGTCGCGTAGGTCGACATCTTGGCGTAGTAGTCCGGGTAGCCCAGATCGTTCGGCTTGCTGGAGAAGCTGAAACGTGCCTTGAGACCGTGGCCAAGGTCGGTGTTCGGCTCCGCATGCGAGATGCCCTGCAACCGCGTCCCGTCGGCATTGCAGGGGAAGTCGCCGTCCCAGTTGATGACGTGCGTCTCGGGCTTGCGGGTGCGGTCGCCGGCCAGGTCAAGGGCTGACGAAAGCGTGCCGAAGCGCACCTGGCGCTGCGCGTCGACGTAGGGCACCTCCAGCATCACCAGGAGGCTGCCCTGGATGCGCATGAAGTAGCCCTCCGAACGAAGGCGGGCCAGGTCGGGATTAAGACTGAACAGTGCGCGTGACATTGAAGATCGTCCCTTGCTTCTTGACTTCGACGGAGCCTCCCTCGCCGAGCTCGCCGGCGTGGGGGAGCGAGGCCGCATTGCGGTAGGTCATCGAGAACTTGACGTTCGTCTCGCTGCCCGCGTTCGGGTAGTACAGCTTGACCACCTGCTCGAAAGTGACGTGCTTGTCCGGCACGGACTTCTCTTCAGAGTTGACCAAGATGACGTAGCCCGTGTCCGGCTTGGGCGCGGTGATGAAGCGCTCGATGCCAGGCGCGTCGAGGTTGAAGCGCTCGTCGGGGTCGATCAGGCGGTCTTCACCGCCGCGCACCTCCAGGAACACTGCCTCGTCCGGCGCCGCGTCGGCGAGGTCGTACAGGACGCTGCCCAAGATTTCGGCGCGGCCCCAGGCCAGCTGGCGGTCGTTCATCGAGAACTTGAAGTCCCGGTCGGACTTGAACGCGATGAAGCGCTCAGCGCCTTTGCCGCGCAGGTCGAAGGTCTCGTCCAGGCGGACGTCCTCGAAGTCACCCGTGTCTAGGTAGGCGAACAGGATGTAGTCAGCGCGGTGGTCCAGGCCCGCGCTGGCCAGGATTTGCCGACCGGTGGGAACCGGGTCCGGCACATCAATGTTGCGGAAGGTCAGCCCCTCCAGGGCAAACCGGAAGCGGTAGGCGGAAGCCTCCCTCAAAGCGCGACCCTCGCGGATCGCATCACCAACGTCGTCGTAGTTCATATAGTCCTTGTGAGGTCTGTAGGAAGCTCCATTGCTGCCCTACACCCCATCAATCGGACCGACCTGACGCCGCCGGTAAACTTTTTTAGAAGGCCTTCACCAAGGTCCCCTGCGGCAGGGCGCCGCACACGAAGAAAGCCGGGCAGTTGGGGCACGTCATATCTGACGCCACTGCCCGGAAGTTGCCAGCACGGATGTCACCCAGGATGCCGCCCAACTTGGCCTGACTTTTGGTCAGCTGATTGGCCGTCAGCACCAACGGCCTGGCATCGGCGTCGGCCAGGTAGACCAACTCCACGATTGCGTCCGGGAAGGCGGCGCGAGCCGCAAGAACGAACGCCGCGGCACCGACGTCCTTGCCTGCACTACTGGTGGCGTGCCCGGTCTTGACCCGACGCAGCGTTCGAACCCCGTTGCGCACCAAAACCTCGTCAGGCCTGACCTCAACCTCATGGTTGTCAAAGATGATTCGCAACGCAGTGGGAGCTTCCACCAGGGCGCCGGCTCGCGACTCCAGGAAGTAGCCAAGCATCGACGACGCCATGACGCGGAATTCCTCAACGTAGCCGTGGTCATGAAGACCATGGGTGACGAATGCCTCCGCGAGCAGCGCGTCGCACTGGCCAGCCGAATTGGCGCCCTGGGCGATGACGGCCTTATAGACGTCCCGGATGGCCTCATGCATCAACATGAAGGCGCTCACCCGTCGGCGGCCGCCGACCTGCAGCAGGTGCGTGTACAGGAAGCGCCGCCCACACCCCTCATAGAGAGCAATTGCCTCGGCGCTGAAGCGTGGTGTACCTGAAAAATTGACCGGAATGTGCGCGACATCCGGGGCCGGCGGCAACACCGTCGATGGCGTGACCAGCTCTGGCTTGATGCCGCCAATTCGTTCGAGGAACTTAGACAACGGCCTGGAGGAGCCGTTGGACTTCGCCGTGGCGGCGTAGAACGCTAGACGGTCTCTGGCCCGCGACATTGCCACGTAGAAGAGGCACTCCTGCTCTTCGTTGTGCGCGGCTCGGGCAATATCGTCTGGACTGCCCTCCCCGCCTGTGACCATGCCGTTCGGTGGCGGGCATTTGGAGGGCCGGATGGCGCCCGGGATCGAGTCCTGATTCACACCGACCATGTGGACGACAGGGAACTCAAGGCCCTTTGACCCGTGGATCGTCATCAGGCGCACCGCGTCAATGCCCTGGGCCGCGGCAGGAAGTTGCCTGAGGTCCCTGTCGTCGCGCAGACGTAGAAGTCTCCGGACGCGGTCCGCCAGGCGCTGAATTGGGAGACCTTGGCCGTTGGGCTGGACCCGCACGAAGTTCATGAACTGCCAGATGGCGATGCCTTGGGCCTGGTCGGGAACGCTGGACGACGAGGCAATGCGCGCCGCAAGCCTGGTTCGATCAAGCAGGAGGGTCGCCAGCACCGTCCAGGGTTGAGAAGTGGCAGTGAAACCGTCCAGCGCGGCCCCAAGTGCAGCCAGGGCGGCCTGCCCGCCTGGCGTGACGTCGGGTGCCCCTTGCCGCCATGCTCCAGGTTCAACTTCTGCATTGCGCAAGCGCTCAAACACGCGCACTGCGTCTTCAAGCGTCATCACGAACTCGGGCCAGGAAGCGGTGCGAATCAGGCCCATTGCACGCCTGTCCACGAGGAGCGTCAGCACCGCAACCAAGTCCTTTATCTCGGTGCGCTCGAAAAGGCTGCCCAAGAACAGTACAGGCACGCCGGCACGCTCAAGCTCTTGGCCGGTGTCGGACAGCCTGTCATTGCCTCTGCAGAGAACCGCCTGGTCGCGATAGCGGAACCCTGCTGTCCGGAAGCGCTTGATGCCGTCGACGAGCGCCGGGGTCACGAGTGCGCCACTGCCGACCGTGATGATTTCTGGCTTTGCGCCACCAGCGCCGCGGTCGGCTTCGAGCGCCGTGGGCCCGTCCGCTGCGCTCATGGTGGCCGCGAAGGTCGAGAAGGCGCTGACGATTTCTGAGGTGGAGCGGTAGTTGATGTCCAGGCTGTCTCGGACTCCTCCAACGAAGTCCTTGTTGCCGAACCGCTCCATGTTGAACGACGAGGCTCCACGGAAGCGATAGATGGACTGCTTGGCATCCCCAACCACCCACAGGTTCTCCCCGGTGGGCTTAAGTGCCGTGAGCAGCCGCACGCTGCTTCGATTCACATCCTGGTACTCGTCGACAAGGATGTGGTCGTAGTCGCTCTGAAGCTGGGTCCTGACCGCTTCGTCACGCTCTAGGAGTAGCACCGGCTGCATGACCAAGTCGCCGAAATCGACGCACCCAGCCGTGGCCTTGAGCTCCTCGTAGAGCGCGTAGACCTTGGCAACCTCTTCTGCCTTCTCAGCTGCTTCGAGGGCGGCCGGGTCGGTCGCCGCCGCGCGCATGCCCTGCGCAAAGGCAAGGTAAGCCTGGGGGCAAGTAACTTCGTCCTTGGCACGGGAGACCGCGGTGAGGATGTCGGCCACCGTCTGCGAGGGGTCGTACAGATTTCGGTAGTGCTTCAGGCCGAGCCGAGGGAACTCGTTTTCGAGCAGCTCAACGGCCTCGGTGCGGTCCATCAGCCGAGGGTCTGCGGGTAGCCCACACCGGTCGTTGAACCGCCTGAGGATGTCCAGGCCGAAGCTGTGGAACGTGCCAATGCACAGCGCCGCCGCTTGCTGCGGGCGCTTCTGCGCAAGCCGCTCAGCCATCTCTCCGGCGGCCTTGTTCGAGAAGGTGAGGAGGAGGATGCGCCTGGGGTCAACGCCATCGTCGAGCAGGCCCTCGACGCGGGCCACCAGCGTGCGCGTCTTCCCCGTGCCTGGACCGGCCTGGAGCAAGAACGCATCGCCTCGGTGTTCGGCAGCGGTTCGCTGCTTGTCGTTCAACGGGATATCGACCGGTTCTGCCGCGACGACGTTCGGAAAGGCTGGGAGCAACAGGGCGTCCAGCATCTGCTGCGCAACGACCTCGAACGGAGCCCCGAGGCGCGCGGCGATGTCGGAGCAGGTTTGGCTTTGCGCTACATGCTGATCGACAACTACGTGGCGCGGAAGAAGAAGCTCCCGCGCAAAGAGGTCCATCTGGACCTCCCTTCGCTGGCGCCGGCTGTAGTCGACGACGCGGTCCGTCCCGACAGGTGCTGCTTCCGACGTGCGGGTCGGGTCGATGTTCGCCGCGGGCTCAGCCTCTTCTTCGCCGTCGCCCAGTTGTGCGTGCCCGATTTCGTGGGCCACCAGGAACGCCTGTTCGAAGGGCGACCCTTTTTCCTCATGGACGATGAGGGGGACGTCGGGGTCAAAGTTGGCTCGCCCTCCATCGAGGAGCGCGCCACCTGGAGCGCAGGTCTCGACCCTGATGCCGAGGTCTTTGGCTATGCCGACAGCGAACTCATACGGTGACCACGGATTGCGTCCACTTTGAACGGCCGCGTCGTGCAGTCGTCGTGCGTGCTGCCTCCCCAGCTCTATGGGGTCCATGACTACTCCTCGCGGAGCAGGTTCGAAATCTGATCTTCGTCGAGGCCAGCGTCTCGCAAGACCTTCTCGAATGACACCTTCTCAGGGGCTGTTGGCTTGACGGTCGACTTCTTAGCGCGGACCGCTGAGACCATCGGAGGAAGCATGAGATACGAGAGAAGTGTCTCTGTCGATGTCTTCAACGCCTCCGCCACAGTCGCGACCATGCGTTGGGGTAAGGTCGGTACGTCTATTCGACGTTCGCGGAATGCAAGACCAACTTGCAAAGGCAGGGCAAGTACGTCGAACGCTTGTGTGAAGGTCTTCGCCGGAGCAGCTTGAAGGGCCTCCAGGGACACAAAGCTCCTGCGAAGCCGTTCCATGCGCGAAGAAACGAGGGCTACTTCCGCAGCGCTTGGCGGATCATCGTCGTCAATCTCCCGGGAGAGCTCTCTGGAAAGATCGACCAACGCGATTGCATGCTCAGGGTACTTAGCGAGGTAGCGCTGAAGGACGCCTGCGCCAAGTTCAAAGTCCATGGCGAAGGCCCTGAGCACGTCTTCTGCTGGGATTGCGTGATTTCTGGTCATCACAACCTCCCCTTGCTCTCGAGGCGACGCCGCAACGATGCGAAAGCCTTGTCCCGGTGCGTAGCGATGGTCTTCGGGGTCTTGCCCAACACTTTGCTGATTGAGCTAACTGAGGGGTCGCTCGACTCGATGGGAACTTCCTGGCGCAGCATCACGACAATCCTCCTTTGGAACTCAGGCAGGTTGTCAATCGCTTCATCGAGGAGCAACCAGTAATCTTTTTCGTCGAGCGCGTCGGCGTTGAATGGGTCGTACTCGCCCATGGCTTCATGCACATGCTCAAGCACTTCCTCATCGGTCGTGCCAAGCTCTTCGGTCCGATTCTCGTGCTTCCAATGGCGGTCGCTTGCGTCGAAACGATCACCTGCGACGGCCGAGTTGAAGTTGACTTCGTAGTAATCGAGACGCTCCTCGTACTGCACCCGGTCGCTGAGCAGCAGGTCGACGAAGCGGTCAACGACTTCCTCCTGGATGTTCTTCACGGTCAGCGACGTGACGGCACCGCCCGATCTGGAGGTCGGCCTGGCCAGCCGAACAACGCGGTCAAGAAGCGCTTGTGTGAGCTTGTCGCGGTGAGTGCCGGCAGGCGCGTTGCGGATGAAGTACAGCAGCGCCTCAGGCGATACAAAACCTGGCGCGTTACTTTTCCGTGCAGCCGCTCGCACTTCCAGCTCCTGGAGGCTGATGGCGGCTAGCACAACGATTTCGGCTTCAACTACATCCCGACGGCAATAGGGAATGCCGTCAAGCGTGTTCTTGCGGAGGGGGCGTGACACGACAATTCCTCTGTCTCGTGTGCCTGAGCCCTTCTATGAGGGCGTCGCCCAAATGTAACCGGAAGTCTGCTGGTACTGATGAAACTAGGGGGTGGCTTGTCGCTCAGTGGAGGCGGAGTGCGTTCAATGGGAGCGAATCGTGCAACTGCGCAGGCCGCGCATCTGGGCAGCCCGTCGAGGCCGTCGGGGCCGGATGGGACTGTGCGCGGTGGGCGTTAGTAGGCCAACGTGCAGTGGTGCGCAGGGCCGTTGAAGACGAAAACCGCCCGGTCGAGTATGTCTCTGCCGATCAATCCCTGGTAGGGCATGCCCGTGAACGGTGATTGTCGGGAACACACCAGAAGCGAAGGGATTTCCCATGCAGTCTGCCCGGCTTGCCCCCTGATCGACAGGGCAACCTCGTACCGTTGAATAGGCTTGCGCCCGGTGATAGTCGCAGCCCAGGCTAAGCTGACGTAGGGCGTGTTCCACGGACGAATCAGCGACTCGTCGACTACAGAACCTTCTGAACCGCTGTCCACGAGCATCTTGAGCTGTGATGGCTGCGGCACAGGCTGGCCGGCAAGCTTCAACTGATTGAGCGCTTCAGCGCCCGGCCAGACTGAGACTTCGAGAATTGGGCCTAGCTGCGACTTGGAAAAGGTCAGGACTGGCATGACTGATGCCAGTGCACCGCCATGTCGAGGTCGCTCTGTGCGATCTTTTGAACCAGAAAGCCGCCCATGCCGAAGCGCGTGTAACCCTCACGCATTGCCAGCTCTTGCGAGTCGTGGATGCCCTCAAGGTGCGCGTGACCGATGAGCGCGAACTTGCCCTCATTCGTTCTCAGCAGCTTGGGCAGTTCCTGCAGGTATGCGGCGACGTCGTTTTCGAACGCCGATGCTTGCCCTGTAATTCCAATCGTCATGTCGACACCCCCTTTGGCAGTCGTCCTTGCACTGAGGGCCTGAATGTGAGCCAGTTGTCTCGACCCGAAGCCGAGAGCTACGCCTGACGTCGCCGGGTCATTCCGGACAATGCATCAAGCACTTTGCTCATTTTGTCAGACCAAGTTTCCCTGCCGCTACGCGGCGAGGGGAATCAGGGAGGCAACCTCCCGCTGCAGCGTCGTCAACTCCACTACGAACGCGAACACGAATTGACCGTCAAACGCTCGCTCGATGGGGGCGTCGCTGTGCCGCAGGTACAGCTCGCTCCCGTTGGTAACAATGTGGCTGCCGGGCAGCGACGTCAGCGTGATTTCCGGATGGTGCTTGCGCAACCCCAGGAGACCATTTCGCAGCCTCAGAGGACTCACCCCGGTAGCCGATAGCTTGGCAACAAGCCTCAGGGCGACCACGTCGCCGAAGGTGTACCGGCGGCTCCGTCCATGACCACGCAGCGTTCCACCGGACGGGACCACCACGTCGTTACGGCACAAGTAGTTCACCATCGCGAGCGTGAGGCCAGAGAGCTGCGCAGCCTGACCTGCAGAGAAGAACTCAGCAGGTCCATGCGCGGGATTGGCCACTTTCGCCATAAATATAGTATGGCGCTAAACCGTATATTTTGAAACCGGCCCGCTGCCATGTGCCCTCCGCGCGACGCCTCCGAAGCGCACCGGGACCACCGGCTTTCGGCTCGATGAGCGCGCTTCAGCGGCGGCTGAGTCAATCGGCCTCGAGGAGTCAGTTCAGTGCCTGTTTTTGACCTGACGCAAAACCGTCGGTTAAGTCTGTGGACCACTCAGCGATGACCACCGGTCTTCGCCGGGCTATACCGATTCGGAGTGCCACGCACTCCCCTCAGAGGTCATACAACGCGCGCTTCAGCTGAACGCTCCGTAGTCCAAGCGGGCCTGAGACTGGTCAAGACATGAATGTCATTCCGATTTTCCAAACCGGTTTGTTTGTCACCGCGGTTTCGGGGCGAATCGAAGGAACGACCTGATTCCCAACGACTTTTCGCACAGCACGGCCCCTACCGACGCCAGTTCGGTTTGCTCAACCGGCTGAAATCGAGGTCAGCGCAGCGCGGCTTCGAGGCTCTCCCCAGTGGCAGATTTCCCTGTCAACACAGGGACTTGTTGGAACTAGCTGGTCAGGACCATTTGTCAAAACAGGTCAGTCACGACTATTTGTTCCGGACCGGGACTCTATTGATACGAATCAATATCACTGCCGGCACTCGCCGGACAGGGTGACTTATCCACAGCCGCTTCGTAAAATTCGGGGTTTGCCCCAGCGCCCGCTGGGCACCGTTCTTTCGAATCGGACTGTGATGCTCTACCCCAAGGAATTCGACGTCATCGTCGTCGGCGGCGGCCATGCCGGCACCGAGGCGGCGCTCGCCGCGGCGCGCATGGGCGCGGCCACACTCCTGCTGACCCACAACATCGAGACCCTGGGCCAGATGAGCTGCAACCCCAGCATCGGGGGCATCGGCAAGGGCCATCTCGTCAAGGAGGTCGACGCGCTGGGCGGCGCGATGGCGCTGGCCACGGACGAAGGCGGCATCCAGTTCCGCATCCTGAACGGCAGCAAGGGCCCGGCCGTGCGCGCCACTCGCGCCCAGGCCGACCGCATCCTCTACAAGGCCGCCATCCGCCGCCGGTTGGAGAACCAGAAGAACCTGACGCTGTTCCAGCAGGCCGTGGACGACATGATGGTGGAAGGCGACCGCGTCGTCGGCGCCGTCACGCAGGCCGGCATCCGTTTCCGCGCCCGCGCCGTCGTGCTGACGGCCGGCACCTTCCTGGACGGCCGCATCCACGTCGGCCTGCAGAACTACAGCGCCGGCCGCGCCGGTGACCCACCGGCCGTATCGCTGTCCGCTCGCCTGAAGGAATTGAAGCTGCCGCAAGGCCGGCTCAAGACCGGCACGCCGCCGCGCATCGATGGCCGCACCATCGACTTCTCCAAGTGCGAGGCCCAGCCCGGCGACCTCGACCCCGTGCCCGTGTTCAGCTTCATCGGCAACCGGGCAATGCACCCGCAGCAAGTGCCGTGCTGGATCACGCACACCAATCTGCGCACGCACGAGATCATCCGCAGCGGTTTCGACCGCAGCCCGATGTTCACCGGTGTCATCGAAGGCGTCGGCCCGCGCTACTGCCCCAGCATCGAGGACAAGGTCAACCGCTTCGCCGACAAGGACTCGCACCAGATCTTCCTGGAGCCCGAGGGCCTGACGACGCACGAGTTCTACCCCAACGGCATCTCCACCTCCCTGCCCTTCGACATCCAGCTCGCCGCCGTGCGCAGCATCCCGGGCCTGGAGAACGCCGACATCCTGCGGCCCGGCTACGCCATCGAGTACGACTACTTCGACCCGCGCGGGCTGAAAGCCTCCTTCGAAACCAAGGTCATCCAGGGCCTCTTCTTCGCCGGGCAGATCAATGGCACGACGGGCTACGAGGAGGCGGCGGCGCAAGGCCTGTTCGCCGGCCTGAATGCGGCGCTGCAGGTGCGAGGCGACGCTCCGTGGACGCCCGCGCGCGACCAGGCCTACCTGGGCGTGCTGGTGGACGACCTCATCACCAAGGGCGTCACCGAGCCCTATCGCATGTTCACCAGCCGCGCCGAGTTCCGCCTGCAGCTGCGCGAGGACAACGCCGACATGCGGCTGACCGAGATCGGCCGCGAGCTGGGCCTGGTGGACGACGAGCGCTGGACCGCCTTCAACCGCAAGCGCGACGCTGTTTCACGTGAAACAGAGAAGCTGAAGAGCACGTGGGTGCATCCCGGCGTGCTGCCAGCGGCGGATGCCGAGCGGCTGGTCGGCAAGGCACTGGAGCGTGAGTACAACCTGGCCGACCTGCTGCGCCGGCCTGGCGTCGTGTTCGATACGGTCGCCAAGGTCGCCGCCATCGCGAGGCCGGAAGCCGATGTTTCACGTGAAACGTTGAACGCCGAGTTGGGTACCGAACTGGCCGCCCTCGTGACCGAGCAGGTCGAGATCAGCACCAAGTACGCCGGCTACATCAACAAGCAGGTCGACGACGTCGCCCGCGCCGCCCACTTCGAGCACTTGAAGCTGCCCGAGGAACTGGACTACAGCCTCGTCCACGCCCTTTCCTTCGAGGCGCGCCAGAAGCTGAACAAGCACCGACCCGAGACGCTGGGCCAGGCTTCGCGTATCTCCGGCATCACGCCGGCGGCCATTTCGCTGCTGCTCGTGCACCTGAAGAAGGGCAAGTTCAAGGGCTTCACGGAAGCTGAGGCGGCATGAGGGAAAAACTCCATGCGGCCGCCACCGAACTTGGCCTGAATCTCAGCGACTTCCAACTCGACCAGCTGCTGGCCTACCTGGCCCTGCTGCAGAAGTGGAACAAGGTCTACAACCTGACCGCCGTGCGTGACCCGGCGCAGATGCTGAGCCACCACCTGGTGGACAGCCTGTCAGCCATCCCGCCGCTGCTGCGCCATGGGGCACCGGCGCGGCTGATGGACGTGGGTGCCGGCGGCGGGCTGCCAGGCGTGGTCATCGCCATCTGCTGCCCGGGCACCGATGTCAGCTGCGTCGATGCCGTCGCCAAGAAGGCCACCTTCATCCAGCAGGTCGCGGCGGAGCTGAAGCTACCCAATCTGCATGGCCTGCACAGCCGCGTCGAACAGCTGAAGGCCGAACCCTTCGGTGTCATCACGTCCCGCGCCTTTGCGTCGCTGGTCGACTTCACCGGCCTGACCCGCCAGCATCTGGCCGGGGGTGCGGTCTGGATGGCCATGAAGGGCCAGCACCCGGCCGACGAGATCGCCGCCCTGCCCGCTGACGTGGACGTGTTTCACGTGGAACAACTGGCCGTCCCCGGCCTGGACGCGCAGCGCTGCATCGTCTGGATGCGCCCCCGCTGAGTCACTTCACGGGTCCCGCCCGAGGGCTGACCCGCCCTCTCCCCGGTACGATGCCGGCAGTCGAGAACTGGAACCCATGGCCAAGATTTTCTGCATCGCCAACCAGAAGGGCGGCGTCGGCAAGACCACCACCACCGTCAACCTCGCGGCCGGCCTGGCCCAGATCGGCCAGCGCGTTCTGGTCGTCGACCTGGACCCGCAGGGCAACGCGACCATGGGCTCGGGCATCGACAAGCGCAAGCTGGAGATGACGGTCTATGACGTGCTGCTGGAGTCCGCCTCCATCGCCGAGGCCAAGGTCCGCGCCGACAAGGCCGGCTACGACGTGCTGGGCGCCAACCGCGAGCTGGCCGGCGCCGAGGTGGACCTCGTCGCACTGGAGCGCCGCGAGGCCCGGCTGAAGGCGGCGCTGGCCGAGGTGGGCCAGGACTACGACTTCATCCTCATCGACTGCCCGCCGTCGCTGTCCATGCTGACGCTGAACGGCCTGTGCAGCGCGCACGGCGTCGTCGTGCCGATGCAGTGCGAGTACTTCGCGCTGGAAGGCCTGACCGACCTGGTCAACACCATCAAGCAGATCCACGCCAACTTGAACAACGACCTGCAGATCATCGGCCTGCTGCGCGTCATGTTCGACCCGCGCATCACGCTGCAGCAGCAGGTCAGCGACCAGCTCAAGGCCCACTTCGCCAACAAGGTGTTCGACACCGTCATCCCGCGCAATGTGCGGCTGGCCGAGGCGCCGAGCTACGGCCTGCCCGGCGTCGTCTTCGACCCCGCCTCCAAGGGTGCGGTGGCCTTTGTCGACTTCGCCCGGGAGATGGTGAAGCGCATCGAGACGATGCGGTGACTTCGGTCGTGCTGCGAGCCATGCGTGCCGACGACTCGGATGCCGTCGCCGCCCTGCACGCCACCAGCTGGCGCGGTGCCTACCGCGGCATCGTGCCGGACAACTTTCTTGACCATGAGGTGGTTGCCGACCGCCAGGCCGTCTGGCGCGAGCGCTTGCAGCTGTCCCCGACGCCGTCGGCCTTCGGCATCGTGGCCGAGGATGAGACGGGCCGGATGACCGGCTTCGCCTACGTGCTGCCCGCCCATGACCCCGTCTGCGGCACGCTGGTCGACAACCTGCACGTGCATCCCGACAGCAAGGGCGGCGGCATCGGTCGCCAGTTGCTGCAGGCCGTCGTCCGCGAACTGGGGCCGTCGAACACCCAGCCCCTGCACCTCTGGGTACTGGACCAGAACGAGCCCGCCAAGCGCTTCTACGCCCGGCTGGGCGCGGAGTTCATCGACCCCGGCATGACCGAGCCGTTCGGCGGCGTCCGGCTGCCCGAATGGCGCTGCATCTGGCGCGACCCATCCGTCCTGCTGGCCGGGCATGCTTGACGCCCTCGCGCTGCGCGCCGAACTCGCCGGCCTGGACGCCAGCGCGCCGCCCCAGCAGGCCGACATCGACGGCTGGCTGATCCGCCTGTCGCCCGGCAAGGCCAAGCGATCGCGCTGCATCAACGCGCTGAAGCAAGGCAGCCTGCCGCTGGACGAGCTGCTGGCCCGCTGCCGGCAGGCCTACGCCGCCGCCGGCCTGCCGCTGGCCATCCGCGTGACGCCGTGGAGCCAGCCCGGCAATCTCGACGAACTGCTCGCCGCCAAAGGCTGGGGCAGCTTCGATGCGGCCGACGTGATGGTGATGGCCACGTTCGCGCCGGAGCCTGCACCGGCCACCCTCCAGGCCCTGGACGCCCCCGCCTACGCCGCCCTCGTCGGCGCATTGCGCGGCTCGTCCGAAACGGCCATCGCCGCCCATGCCGAGCGCATCGCTAACGCCCCGGTCACCTACCAGGGCTTCGCGCTGAACGACGCGGACGGCGCGCTGCTCGCCTGCGGCCAGATGGTCGTCGATGGCGATCTCGTCGGCCTCTACGACATCGTCTCCGCCGTCCAGCGGCAAGGCCACGGCGAGCGCCTGTGCCGCGCGCTGCTGGCTCTCGCCCACACCCAGGGCGCCCGCCAGGCCTATCTGCAGGTGGGCAGCGACAACGACGTGGCCCAGCGGCTCTACGCGCGCCTGGGCTTCGAGTTCGCCTATCGCTATCACTACCGCAGCCCGGAGCAGGACCTGCGCTGACCTTGGCCCAGGCGGCGTCACGTTTCGTGACCAAGCATCGCGCCGCCTCCCACGTTTGATGTCGCCGGCCCGCGCGGTGGCTGCGTTGGCTGGGCCAACATCCCGCCACCTCAGCCCCCTGCTGCCGATGCCCATGCGTGCCCTCGCCCTGCCCCTGCTGGCCCTGAGCCTCATCACCTCCGCCCTCGCGGCCGACAAGCCCGTCACCGACCTCCCCGGCGCCGCCGACCATCCCCTCATCAAGCGCTTCGCCGGCTCCTGGCTGGCCGGCCAGCGCGTCTCCAACTGGGACGCTGCCGTGCTGCCCGGCAGCGCCGAGCTGTCCAAGGCCGACTCGCGCGCGTTCAAGGAGCCGCTCAACCTCGAAGGCAAGATCACCCGCACCCTCTACATTGCGCCGCGCGGCAAGTCGGCGCTGGAGGTGTGGCGCAACTACGAGCAGGCGTTGAACGCGGCCGGCTTCAAGAAGCGCTTCTCGTGCGAGGCCAAATGCGCCGACCTCTACTTCGCCTGGTGGAAGACCAGCGAGCCCAACAAGGGCATGACCTGGGCCAAGGGCGATGTCGAGACGCCCACCGGCAGCCGCTACGGCCTGACGTCGGCCATGTCGGCGGAGGAAGGCCGCATGCTCATCGGCACGCTGGGCAAGCCCGGGCAGGAAGCCCATGTGCTGCTCTACAACTCGCTGGCCGCCAACCACACGACCGGCCTCGTCGCCACCTACCTCGAGGTCGTCGAACCCAAGGCCATGGAGACCGGCCAGGTGACGGTCGATCCCGCCGCGCTGCAGGCCGGCCTCGCGGCCGAGGGCCGCGTCACGCTGACCGGCCTGTTCTTCGACACCGGCAAGACCGAACTCAAGCCTGAGTCCAAGGCCCAGCTGGACGCGATGGCCGAGCTGCTGAAAAGCCAGCCCGCGCTGAAAGCTTACGTCGTCGGCCACACCGACAACGTGGGCAGCCTGGAGTCCAACGAGAAGCTCAGCCTGGCCCGCGCCCAGGCCGTCGTCGCGGCGCTGCTGGCGGCGCCGTACAAGGTCGATGCGAAGCGCCTCGTGCCCAAGGGGCTGGCCAGCCTCGCGCCCATGGCCGGCAATGGCGATGACGCCGGGCGGGCAAGGAACCGGCGCGTCGAGCTGGTCGCGCAATAAACAGCCAGGGCTGCAAAGGCCGCCGACTCGGGTTAGGGTGCGCACATGCTGCCCTCCTCCATCCTCTCCGTCGCGCCGCTGGGCTTCCCCTGGGAGACCCTCGACCCCTTCCTGTTCTGCGTCCATCACGACGACGCCTATCCGCGCGGCAATGGCCGCCATGGGCCCGACGCCGCGCTGCTGGCCGGCCGCCAGATCGGCTCGGACTTCTCGCGCAAGGACGGCTGGAGCATGTACCACGGCCAGCAGGTGCCCGGCTTTCCGGCCCATCCGCACCGCGGCTTCGAGACGGTGACCATCGTGCGCCAGGGCCGCGTCGACCATTCGGACTCCCTCGGCGCCGGCGCGCGCTTCGGCGGCGGCGACGTGCAGTGGCTCACCGCCGGCAAGGGCATCGTGCACGCCGAGATGTTCCCGTTGCTGCACACCGACCAACCCAACCCGCTGGAGCTGTTCCAGATCTGGCTCAACCTGCCGGCCGACAGCAAGATGGTGGAGCCGCACTTCACGATGTTCTGGGCCCAGGACATCCCGCGGCATCGCTTCGTCGATGCCGAGGGGCGCGGCACGGAGGTCGTCTGCATCGCGGGTGCCCTGCCCGTGCCTGGCGGCGTCACGCAACCGCTCGCGCCGCCGCCCGACTCCTGGGCCTCGCGGCTGAACTCGGACATCGCGATGTGGACGCTGAAGCTGGAGCCCGGCGCGCAGTGGACGCTGCCCGCGGCCACGGGCGACGGCACGCGCCGCAAGCTCTACTTCTTCGCCGGCACGCGCCTCGGCGTGGACGGCCAGGCGGTGGACGTGCAGTCGGCCATCGAGCTGCGCGCGGGCGCCGCCGTCACGCTGGTGAACGGCGCCGAACCCGCCGAACTGCTGATGCTGCAGGGCCGGCCCATCGGTGAGCCTGTCGCCCAGTACGGCCCCTTCGTCATGAACACCGAGCAGGAGCTGCGCCAGGCCTTCGACGACTACCGCCGCACGGAGTTCGGCGGCTGGCCCTGGCCCGACGCGGCACCCGTCCATGGCGACGGCGACGCGCGCTTCGCCCGGCATGCCGACGGCAGGGTTGAACAGCAGGCGTAACCGACGGGAGCGCGGTAGAGTCCGCCCGTCCTCGATTTTGGAACCGATTCCACCTACGCCGTGAAACCACTGCTCGCTTCCCTGCTCGCCACGGCCGTGGCGCTCGCCCTCGGCACCGCCGCTCCCGGGCTGCTTGCCGCCGACGCCCAGCCCTGGATGGACAAGGCCAAGACCTCCGCCCAGCGCACCGAGCTGCTGCTCAAGGCCATGACGCTGGACGAAAAGCTGCTGCTGCTGTTCGGCTACGCCTCGGGCGACCAGCTCGCGCAGGTGGACGCCAGCATCATCCCCGGCGTCAACGCCAAGGAAGTCGCCGCCAAGGTCATCCCCGGCTCGGCCGGCTACATCCCCGGCATTCCGCGGCTGGGCATCCCGGCGCAGTTCCAGGCCGATGCATCCATCGGCGTGCGCAACCCGTATCTGGAGCGCACGTCGCTGCCGTCGTCGCTGGCCACCGCCGCGAGCTGGGACCCAAAAGTGCCCGAGGCCGGCGGCCGGATGATCGGCAACGAGGCGCGGCTGTCGGGCTTCAACGTGATGCTGGCCGGCGGCGTCAACCTCGCGCGCGAGGCGCAGAACGGCCGCAACTTCGAGTACACCGGCGAAGACCCGCTGCTGGCCGCCGAAATGGCGGCGGCCCTCATCCGCGGCGTGCAGTCCAACCACATCATCTCGACGATCAAGCATTACCTGATCAACGCGCAGGAGACCGGCCGCACGCTGGTCAGCGCGCAGATCTCCGAGCCCGCGCTGCGCCAGAGCGACGCGCTGGCCTTCGAGCTCGCCATCGAGAAGAGCAGCCCCGGCTCGGTGATGTGCTCGTACAACCGCATCAACGACGTCTACGCCTGCCAGAACGACAAGTGGCAGAACCAGGTGCTCAAGGGCGACTGGGGCTACAAGGGCTATGTGATGTCCGACTGGGGCGCCGTGCACTCGACCGTGCAGGACGCCAACGGTGGGCTGGACCAGCAGTCCGGTTTCCCCTTCGACAAGGTGCCCTATTTCGCCAAGCCGCTGCGCGACGCCGTCGACGACGGCTCGGTGACGCAGGCCCGCATCGACGACATGGCGCGCCGCATCCTGTGGGCGATGTTCGACAAGGGCGTGGTCGACCACCCGCTGCAGCCCGGCACCATCGACTACGCGGCCCATGCCCAGGTCACGCAGGCTGCCGCCGAGCAGTCGCTCGTGCTGCTGAAGAACGAAGGAGGCGTGCTGCCGCTGGTGGCGCCCAAGCGCGTCGCCCTCATCGGCAGCTACGCCGACAAGGCCGTGCTGTCCGGCGGCGGATCCGCCGTCGTCACGCCCATCGGCGGCAATGCGGTGCCGGGCCTGGGCCCGGGCGGCTGGCTGACGCAGGTGTGGCAGCCGTCGTCGCCGATGAAGGCGCTGCAGAAGCTGCTGCCGGCCACGCAATTCGCCTTCGACGCCGGCACCGATGCCGACGCTGCCGGCAAGGCCGCCGCCGCGGCCGACGTGGCCATCGTGTTCGTCCACCAGTGGACGGCCGAGTCGCTGGACGCGCCGTCGCTGAGCCTGGAAGGCAACCAGGACGCCATCGTCGCCGCGGCCGCCAAGGCCAATCCCAACACCATCGTCGTCGTCGAGAGCGGTGGCGCCGTGCTGATGCCCTGGGCCAGCGACGTGAAGGGCATCCTCGCCGCCTTCTACCCCGGCTCGGCCGGCGGCGAGGCCATCGCGCGGCTGCTGACCGGCGCGGTCAATCCGTCGGGCCGGCTGCCCATCACCTTCCCAGCCAGCGTCGACCAGCTCGTGCGCCAGCAGATCACCGGCAAGTCCGGCGGCCCGCTGTTCACGGTGCGCTACACCGAGGGGGCGGCGGTCGGCTACAAATGGTTCGACCTGCACGGCCACAAGCCGCTCTACGCCTTCGGCCACGGCCTGTCCTACACCCGCTTCGAGCTCGGCGGCCTGACGGCCCAAGCCAGCGGTGCCGTGAGTTTCTCCATCCGCAACACCGGCCAGCGAGACGGCGCCTCGGTCGGCCAGGTCTATGTGCGCGGGCCGCAGAGCGCCAAATGGGAAGCGCCGCGGCGCCTGGTGGGCTTCAGCAAGCTGGCGCTGAAGCCGGGCCAGAGCGGCAAGGCGACCATCAACATCGATCCGCGCCTGCTGGCCACCTTCGACGAAACGAGGCGCGAATGGGTCATCGCACCGGGCACGTATGAAGTGCAGCTGGGCGCGAGTTCGGATGACATCCGGGCGACGGTCAAGGTGGCACTGACAGGCCGCCGCTTCACGTCGGCCCAGCTCCGGCGTTAGGCTCCCGGCCATCGCGAAGACCCAGCGCATGGCCGACCTCCCCGCCCTCCACGACCCCGCCGCCGTCACCGCCGACTGGCTGCAGCGGGCGCTCGGCCGCCGCGTGCTGTCGTTCAGCCGGACCGACGCCACCAGCATCTGGGGCGCCCACGTCCGCATCGTCGCGGAGGTCGACGGCGAGGCGGCACCGCTGAAGCTGCGCGTGAAGATCGCCTCGTCCAGCGTCTTCGGCCGCGGCGAGGTTGACTACTACCTGCGCGACTTCGTCGACCTGCCCGGCGCGCCGCTGGTGCGCTGTCATCACGCGGCGGCGGACGACACGCACTACCACCTGCTGCTCGACGACCTCGCCGACACCCATCGCAACCAGGACGAATTCCCGGTGACGGGCGACTACGGCCGCGGCCTCGTCGAGTCGCTGGCCAGGGTGCAGGCGCATCGCTGGACCGCCAACCCGCCCGACGCCACGGCCCTCGAGGCGGGCCTCGCCGGGCCACTGCAGGGCCTGCCCGTCATGCTCGCCGCGATGGAGGACGGCTTCAGCGCCGCGGACCGCAGGCGCGTCGCCGACGTGTTCGACCGCCTGCCCGAAGCCCTGGCCCGCCGCGCCGCGGACCCCGCCGGCTTTGCCTGGACGCATGGCGACCTCAACCCCGGCAACATCCTGGCGCCCGTCGAAGGCCCGGGCCCCGTGCTGCTGATCGACTACCAGCCCTTCGGCGGCTCGCCTGGGCACGACCAGCTTGCGCTCAATGACCTGGCGCATGCGATGGTGCTGTGGTGGCCCGAGGCGTCACGACGCGAGTGGGCGGCACCGCAGGTGGCGCATTGGCACGCGCAGCTGTGCTCGCTGGGCGTGGGCTATGCGTCCGCGGACCGGCTGCAGCAAGACTGGCGGCTCTGCGTCGCCCGCACGCTGCTGACGCCCGCCTCCCGCTGCGCCGAGCCCGGCGCGGTGACGGCGCATCGCGAGCTGTGGACCTTGCACGTCCGCCGCGCGCTGGCCGCGCTGGACGACTACGCCTGCTGAGCCGGCGCCGGCCGCAGCCGCTGCTTGTCCCGCCCCGGCGGCGCGCCGAACAGCCGGCTGTACTCGCGGCTGAACTGCGAGGGGCTGTCATAGCCGACGCTGTAGCCAATGGCCGCCACGTCGCTGGCATCCGCCATCAGCCGCGCCCGCGCCTCCTGCAGCCGGATCAGCTTCTGGTATTGCAGCGGGCTCATCGTCGTCGCGCCGCGAAAGTGGCGGTGGAAGGACGACTCGCTCATGGCCACCATGTCGGCCAGCTTGGGGATGGAGATGGGCTCGGCATGGTGGGCGCGGATGAAGCGGATGGCGCGCCCGATCTGCGACAGCCGGCTGTCGGCCAGGCCGATCTGCCTCACCATCGCGCCCTGCGCGCCGTGCAGCAGCCGCCACACCAGCTCGCGCTCCACCAGCGGGCCCAGCACGGCGGCGTCACGCGGCGAGTCCTTCAGGCGCAGCAGCCGCACCACGGTGTCCAGCAGGTCGGCCGGCGCGTCGCTGACGGCAAAGCCGGCGGGCTCGGTGGCGGCGAACTCGGCCGGGTCCATCTCCAGCAGCAGCGACGAGATCGTCGCCACCGGCAGCGTCATGCCTACGGCGAGATAGGGCCGCTCGGGGCTGGCCTCGATGACGCAGCCGGCGATGGGCAGGTCCACGCCGACGACGAGGAACTGGCCCCCGCGGTACTCGAACAGCTCGTCGCCCAGCATGGCGCGCTTGGCACCCTGCGCGACGAGGACGAAGACGGGCTCCAGCACCGCATGCTGGAACTCCGTGGGCGCCTGCGTCGCGACGGCGAACACGCTGCCTGCGCGGTCTTCCTTGGGGGCGGCGTGGCGCTGGATCAGCGCCTGCAATTCCTCGAGTGAACCCATGGCGAGACCGTAGCCGTTGCGGGCCGGCGGCTCAAGCGCCTGGCGCGCGAATTGGGCGAATCGTGCAAGAGCTTGGCGGTTTTGGGTGATCGGCCCGGGGGGCGCCGGACGGTTTCGGACATATGGGTCGCACGCTGGGTGGATCGTGCAATCACATGACCGGATCTGACTGCCTCAAAACGCCGCCGGCCGATTCAATGCGGGCCTTCGCACAAGGAGGTCCCATGATGAAGATGCAAGGCCACACCATCCTCGTCGCCGGCGCCACCCATGGCATCGGCCGCGGCCTGGCCGAGCTGCTGTGCCGGCTGGGCAACGAGGTGCTCGTGTTCGGCGACTCGCCGGCCGCTGCATGGCCCACGCCCGGCCTGCGCAGCGTCGAACTGGACCTGGGCGACCCCTGGAGCGTCGCCGGCTTCGCCGAGCAGGTCGCCGCCACCTGCCCGGGCCTGAACATGCTGGTCAACATCGCCATCGCCTTCCCGGTTCGCCACCTGCCCGGGCTCGACACGCTGCTGGACGGGGACGACGGCCACCAGAAGCAGGAAGCGCAGCGCCTGGGCCTGCAGCACCTGACCGGCGCGCTGCTGCCGCATCTGCGCAAGCGCGCGCATGGCTCGGTGTTCCAGGTCTGCGTCGGGCCCCGGCTGGCACCGCCTGCGGCAAGGCCGGCCCTGGATGGCGGCCTGCAAGGCAGCGCCGTGACGGTCGGCAAGCGCTGGGCGCGCGCCAGCGTCGAAGTCGTCGATGTGGCCCCGCCCTCCGAGCTGGCGCGTGCCGGCGTCGCACGGGCCGAGTTCATGTCCACCGTCGCCCACCTGCTTGCCGAAGGCCTGCAGGAGTCGGCGGCCCTCTCCCGGCTGCAGGCGCTGTGGCCGGCGCCCCGGCCGGCGATGCAAAGCACCCAGGACGACGACCTGGTCTCGGAGGCCTACTGATCGACGACGATCATTTCAGTCTGCCGTCCAGCCAGTTCAGCACCCGCAGATCCTGGAAGTAGTTGGTGTGATGCGTCTGCGCGCTGACGCCGAGGTCTTCCCATGCCGGCTTGGCCAGCACCTGCTCGCCCAGCTGGTTCATCGATGCGCTGTCGACGACGAGGTCGTTGGGCTGGTCGAAGATCAGCCCGGCGCCGCGGAACATCGCCTGCTGCTTGAGGCCTTCGAGGTGCTTCCAGAACTTCCACAGCGGCTCGTCGGCGGCGTCGGGCCTGAAGCTGCCGCCGATGGCGCGCACCTCGGCCGTCGTCGTCAGCGGCCACAGCTGGGCCAGCTCCAGGTTGTTGCCGACACGGCCTTGCGCCAGCAGCCCGGGCACCAGGCCCACGGCCGCATCGGCCAGCGGCGAGCGGGCACCGAGCTGCAGCACCTTGCCCAGCACGCAGGCCAAGCCGCCGACGCCCAGCGCCAACGGCACCAGCCCCGGCGGCGCAAGCCGGCCGGCGCGCAGGGCCGCCTCGGACACCGCATCGGCATAGCTGGCCAGCGTGTCCAGCGCCTGGCGCAGCTTGTCGGGCGCGGCCAGCGACGTGCCGGCCAGCGGCGAGCCGACGAAGAGCGCCTGGCGAGCGCGCAGCCCCGGCGCCAGGCGCAGCAGCCAGGCGATGACGAGGCCGCCACGGCTGTGGCCGACGAAGTCCAGCTCGGCCGGGCATTCGGCGAGTGCATCGCGCAGCGCCAGCGCGTTCAGCCAGGGGCCGACGGACAGCGTCGGGTGGTCGAAGGCCAGCACGGCGGCATAGGCACCACTCGGGTCGGCGAGGCGGGCCAGCAGCGTCTCGCCATCCACGGTCGCGGCCAGCTCCCTGGCATACATCGCGCTGGCGCTGAAGGTGCCGTGCACCAGCACCAGCACGCGACCCTTCAGCCCGGCCAGGAAGCCTTCCGGCAACGCCGCCCAGGCCTTGGCCTCGCGGTCCCAGCGGCGCAGGCCGGCGGTGGGCCGCTTCAGGTCCAGCACCGGGTTGAGCTGGCAGTCCAGCGCCATCAGCTTCGCGGTCACGGCGTTGTCGCCCAGCTCCGGGAAGGCGATGCGCTGCACGGTCTCGCGCGGGTCGGCGCCGTTCTGGCGCCAGGCGCGGCGGTCGGACGAACGGTACTGGTGGGCCGGCGGCTCGTAGACCCAGCGCAGCTGGCCGTCGTCGTCGCGCAGCAGCCGCACGGCGGCGCGGCCGTCGGCGGCAGCCCGGTCGAAGCCGCGGCGGCGGCGCTGCTGGATGGGAATGAGCACCGGCGCCTGCGACGGCGCAGCATCGCCCGGCCGCCGTGCCGGCTCGTCGAACTCGGTCGCGACCTGAGCCCACAGCGCCGTCGTCATGTCGCCTCCTTCAACAGCGGCAGCGGCGTCACCAGCGCCTGGCGGGCCGTGACGATGTCGAGCACCGAGTCGTAGTCGGCGCGCTCGCTCAAGCCCTCGATGCCGGCCTCGATGGCCTCGATGAAACCGCAGTGCTCGGTCAGCCTCACGGTCTCGATGGGCACGAGCTTGCGCTCGCGGATCCAGCGCTTGACCTCGCCCCAGCTCGCCTTGCCGGCATGCCAGCTGACGGCCTGGGCGTTGGCGGCCGAGCTGGTGGCGGCGTTGGCCTCCATGACCTCGCTGTAGTTGCCCTCCCCCATGCGCTGGTATTCCTCGTGGAACAGCGGGTGCCGCCACCAGCCCGGCAGCGCATGGCCGTCGAGCAGGAAGACGACGGGGTAGATGTCGACGAGCTCCAGGCAGGCCGCGAACAGCAGCGCGAGGTCGATGCAGGTGCCCGAGCGCTCGGCCAGCACCGTGGACGGCACGCGCAGCCGCTGCGAGTCCAGCTCGCCGCTGTAGCTGGGCGGCGGGTTGAGGTAGCTCAGGCGCCAGTCGTGCAGCAGCGTGGCCCAGATGGCCTCGACCTGGCGGTCCACGCCGCGCAGGTCGTCCTCCTGGATGGCGTCGGCGCTGGCGACCTCGGGCACGCACTGGTAGCCCTCGAAGCCGGCCGTCGGGTCGTCGCGCAGCACGCGGTTGTAGCGCTGGGCCTCGCCGATGGCGCGCACGACGGCGGGGTCGCGCGGCAGCACGAAGGACGGCAGCCAGCGGCCGTCGCGGCGGTTGTCGCGCCACTGGTCCACCGGCAGCAGGCGCAGCCGGTGGCTGTCGTTGTAGATGACCTCGCCGCGCTGGCGCACGCAGACGTGCAGGCTGGTGTTGATGGCCTCGTGCACGCTGCGCGCGACCTCGGCGGTCAGCGGCACGTGGATCTTCTCGGTCAGCTTCTCGCGCACCTGGCCGGCGCCCAGTTGCACGCGGCGCTGGTAGCGCGCCACCTCGGCGCCCATGTGCACGGCGACGTCGACGTCCAGCGGGCCGGCCGTGGCGGGCTGGTCGCAGCTGAGCACGAAGCGCTTGAACAGCGGCTGGGCGTTGTGCAGCACCGCGTAGTTCAGTTCCTTGAAGGGCTCGATCTCGCAGCGCACCGCATTGGTCGTCGGCGCGGTGCTGGCGGGCTTGAGCGCGGCCGCGGCATGTGCCTGCTGCGTCGCCGGGTCCACGAAGACCGGCCCGTCCAGCCACAGCGTGACGCCGGTCGCGTCGACCGACTCGGGCAGGGCGCGCACGTCCTGCCAGGCGCTGGCGAAGGCCGCGGGCAGGTCGAAGCCGCCGGCGAACAGGTGGCGCAGCAGCTGCGTCAGCGTGTACTCGGCCAGCGAGTCGTCGAAGGCATCTTGAAAGCCCAGCGCCGCGCGCGTGGCGCCTTCGGCGATCAGCATGGGCGCCAGGCGCGCGGCGCTGTTCCACACGTTCAGCGTCGTCAGATAGGGTGCGGCCCGGCCATCCAGCGCCTTGGCAAGCGCCTGGGCCAGCGCCTGCGCGGGAATCAGGCGGGGGAAGCCCTCGCCGCGCAGCAGCAGCCCGTCCGGCAGCCGGCGCGGGTCGGCCAGCAGGTCCTCGATGGGCTGGCGTGGCTCAGCTTGGTCCTCGGCGCCGGCCACCTCCACCAGCGCCGTCTTGCCGATCAGCGTGGCCAGCTCGCGCAGGCCCTGGTGGCTGTCCATGCCGGCAAAGTGCAGCAGATGCGGCGGCCGCGCGGCGATCTCGGCGGTCAGTTCGGCCAGGCTAGGAAAGTTCAACACGCGCGGCGCCGGCACCTCACGCGGCAGCGACGCCGCGAGGTTGCTCAGCTCCGCATCGACGGTCCACTGCGGGCACAGCTCGGTCGGCAGCGCGTTGACGAACAGCACGCGGAAGTCCTGCCATGCCGGGAAGACGACGGCCTCGCGCGGCACCGGCCGCCAGTCGCCCTCCACTTCGTGCTGCACCTGCAGCTCGCGGATGACGGTCAGCGGCAGCGGGCCGTTGGCCGCGTTGCGGCGCTGCTCGCGCGTCGCGGCCGCCAGCACGTATTCCCACGGGAAGATGCGGCCCTCCCACAGCAGCGCCTCGTGCCGGTAGGGCACGCGCACGACCAGCCGCGTCGCCGTGCCCAGCGCCTTCAGCTCGGCGGCCGACAGGCCCAGATGCCGGGTCAAGGTCTCGCGGGCGTCGGCCTGATGCTGCTCACGCACCTTGGCATCGCGCAACCAGCGCTGGCGCGAGCGCAGCACATAGGTCCAGCGCAGGGCCTGTCGCGCCATGGTCTGGCGCGAGCTCTCGTCCACGGCTGCTAGCGGCACGCCCAGCGCGTCGGCGCTGCTGGCGATGTGCACGTCCTGCAGCAGCAACTCGTGTGCCGCTGGCGCTTCTTCTTGCGCTGTCTCCATCCGGCGGTCCTCCTGTCGAGGCCCCGGAGTATCGCGACGCCGCGCACCGCGCGACGTCACCTTTTCAGGGTCAGACCAAACCGAGCGTTTCGTCCAGACCCAGATGCACGTTCATCGACTGCACGGCCGCGCCGCTGGCACCCTTGCCGAGGTTGTCGAGGCGGCTCATCAGCAGCACTTGCGTGTCGGAAGCGAAGACGAACAGGTCGACGCGGTTGGTGTCGTTGCAGGCCTGCACGTCGAAGAAGCCGGCTTCCAGCGTGGCCGCGTCGCGCAGCGGCTTCACGTTGATGAAGCGCTCGCCTTCGTAATGCGCGGCTAGTGCCGCATGGACTGCTTCCGGCGTCGTGCCGGCACGCAGCTGGCTCAGGTGCAGCGGCACGCTGACGGCCAAGCCCTTGTAGAAGCTGGCGACGATGGGCTGGAAGACCGGCGGCGTCGCCAGGCCCGTGTGGGCCGCCATCTCGGGCAGGTGCTTGTGCTTGAGCCCCAGGCCGTAGGGCCGCGGCGCGGTCAGGTGGGCCGGCAGCGGCTGCTGCTCGTACTCGGCGATCATGCTCTTGCCGCCGCCCGAGTAGCCGGTGATGGATGTGGCACTCACCGCCGCATCCTTGGGCAGCAGGCCGGCGTCCACCAGCGGCCGCACGGCCAGGATGAAGGCGCTGGAATGGCAGCCCGGGTTGGAGATGCGCTTGCTGGCCTGGATGGCGCCGCGCTGGCCGCGTGCGAGTTCGGGCAGGCCGAAGGTCCAGCCCGGCGCGGTGCGATGGGCCGTGCTGGCGTCGATGAGGCAGGTGTTGGCGTTGTTGATCATGAACGCCGCCTCGCGCGAGGCGGCGTCGGGCAGGCACAGGAAGGCCACGTCGGCGGCGTTCAGCAGGCGCGAGCGCTCGGCCGGGTCCTTGCGCTTGTCGGCATCGATCTTCAGGACTTCGATGTCCGCGCGGGCCGCGAGGTACTCGTGAATCCGCAAGCCGGTCGTGCCTTCCTGGCCATCCACAAACACCTTGAACGTCATCGCCACTGCTCCAACCACTGAAAATCGAACCACAAAGGATAAGGGCAAACCATGACTGCGCCACGTGTACTGCTTCTCCCCGGCTGGCAAAACTCGGGCCCGGCCCACTGGCAGAGCCGCTGGGAGGCGCTGTACGGCGACGAGCGCGTCGAGCAGCACGACTGGGACTGGCCACGCCGTGGCGACTGGATGGCGCGGCTGGACGAGGTGCTGCTGCAGAGCGACGTCCCGGCGCTGCTGGCAGCGCACTCGCTGGGCTGCCAGTTGGTGGCCGCGTGGGCCGAGCACTCGCAGCACAAGGCCCGCGTGAAGGGCGCCCTGCTCGTCGCCCCGCCCGACACCGAGCGCGAGGACACGCCGCCCCAGCTGCACAACTGGCGCCCCATCCGCCGCACGCGCCTGCCCTTCCCCAGCATCGCCGTCATCAGCAGCGACGACCCCTTCTGCACGCCCGAGCGCGGCACGCAGATGGCGGCGGACTGGGGCAGCAGCGTCGTCATGGCCGGGCCGCGCGGGCATCTGAATGCGGAGTCCGGCCTGGGCGACTGGCCCGAGGGCCGCGAATTGCTGAAGAGTCTGTGACGGACAATCCGCGCCCATGGCGACCAAGAAACCCAAAGGCCTGGGGCTCGGCCTCGAAGCCCTGCTCGGACCCAAAGTCAGCGACATCCCCGCGCCCGTGGAGCGCGACGGCACGCCCAGCACGCTGAAGCTGGAGCAACTGCAGGCCGGCAAATACCAGCCGCGCACGCGCATGGACGAGGGCTCGCTGTACGAGCTGGCCGAGTCCATCAAGGGCCAGGGCATCATGCAGCCCATCCTGGTCCGGCCCATCACGCCGAACGGCGCGGTGAGCTACGAGATCATTGCCGGCGAGCGGCGCTTCCGTGCGGCAAGGCTTGCCGGTCTGCGCGAGGTGCCGGTGCTGGTGAAGGCGGTGCCCGATGAGTCGGCGGCCGCGATGGCGCTGATCGAGAACATCCAGCGCGAAGACCTCAACCCGCTGGAAGAGGCGCAGGGCCTGAAGCGCCTGACCGACGAGTTCGGCCTGACGCACGAGCAGGCCGCCCAGGCCGTCGGCCGTTCGCGCAGCGCCGCGTCGAACCTGCTGCGGCTGTTGAACCTTTCCGCGCCGGTGCAGAACATGCTGATGGCCGGCGACCTGGACATGGGCCACGCCCGCGCGCTGCTGCCGCTGGACGGCGCCACGCAGATCACGACGGCCAGCGAGATCGCCGCCAAGAAGCTGAGCGTGCGCGAGGCCGAGAAGCTGGTCGCCAAGGCCCAGGGCGCTGCCCGCCAGACGCCGCTGCTGCGCGTGAAGACCGACAAGAGCCGCGACGTGCTGCGGCTGGAAGAGGAACTGGCCGACGCACTCGGCGCCGCCGTCGAGGTACGCATCAAGCAGCGAACCAAGCGCGGCGGCCAGAGCGGCGAGGTGGCCATCCAGTTCGATTCGCTGGACGCGCTGGACGGCATCCTGCAGCGGCTGCGGGGCGGTTGAACCGCCAGCGCCGCCGCGCAATGCGGCGGCGTCCGACATCGCGCCGCGGCCAGGCATCCAACACTAGGACGGCCGTCGTAGCGACGGTAGCCCGCTTCGTGACGGGTGTTGCTCCCTCAACAGTTCTTCACCCTTGTCTGCGGGGCGCCACAAGGCCCCCTTGTTCGTGCGGTTTCCCCGAAAAGTGCCAGGTCTTGCCCCCCTCGCCGGCGTATGCTGGGTCGCACCTGTCAACGAAACACCGCCCTGGTTTGTTGGTAGGCAGACCCCGGCTTATTCTTGAGATTGACGCGGTACCGGCAGGCTGAAGCTGCCGTCAACCAGTGGAGAGTTCTGATGACGCCTTGCAGTTGAGGCGCGATCAGAACCCCCCAGCTGACCATGGGCACGTATCGTGCTCGCGGCCCTGTGGAGTTCAAACCGCAGGAGGCAGGCATGGACGTCATCAGCCATTTCGCAGCGCGTTACGAGCGCACCAAGGTCGAGGAACTCACGCTGGAGGAGTACCTCGCCGAATGCAAGAGAAACCCCCTGGCCTACGCCACGGCTGCCGAGCGCATGCTGCAGGCCATCGGCGAGCCGCAGATGCTCGACACGCGCAACGATCCGCGCCTGTCACGCCTGTTCGCCAACAAGACGATCAAGATCTACCCGGCCTTCGCCGAGTTCTACGGCCTCGAGGAGGCCATCGAGCAGGTGGTGTCGTACTTCAGGCACGCCGCCCAGGGCCTGGAAGAGAAGAAGCAGATCCTCTACCTGCTGGGCCCTGTCGGTGGCGGCAAGAGCTCCATCGCCGAGCGGCTGAAGCAGCTGATGGAGCATGTGCCCTTCTATGCGATTGCCGGCTCGCCGGTGAACGAGAGCCCGCTGGGCCTGTTCGACCCGACCGAGGACGGCCCGCTGCTGGAGCGCGACTACGGCATCCCGCGCCGATATCTCAACCGCATCCTGTCGCCCTGGGCCGTCAAGCGCCTCGATGAATTCGGCGGCGACATCCGCAAGTTCAAGGTCGTCAAGCGCTACCCCAGCGTGCTCAAGCAGGTCGGCGTGTCCAAGACCGAGCCGGGCGACGAGAACAACCAGGACATCTCGTCCCTCGTCGGCAAGGTCGACATCCGCAAGCTCGAGACCTATGCGCAGGACGACCCCGACGCCTACAGCTACTCCGGCGGCCTCTGCCTGGCCAACCAGGGCCTGCTGGAGTTCGTCGAAATGTTCAAGGCGCCGATCAAGGTGCTGCACCCGCTGCTGACCGCCACGCAGGAAGGCAACTACAAGGGCACCGAGGGCTTCGGCGCGATTCCCTTCGACGGCATCGTGCTGGCGCACAGCAACGAGAGCGAGTGGAAGACCTTCCGCAACAACAAGAACAACGAGGCCTTCCTCGACCGCGTCTACATCGTCAAGGTGCCCTACTGCCTGCGCGTCAGCGAGGAGGTCAAGATCTACGAGAAGCTGATCCGCGGCTCGTCGCTGGCCGAGGCCAAGTGCGCGCCGGGCACGCTGAAGATGATGAGCCAGTTCGCCGTGCTCACAAGGCTGAAGGAGCCCGAGAACTCGTCGCTGTATTCCAAGATGCAGATCTACGACGGCGAGAACCTGAAGGACACCGACCCGCGCGCCAAGAGCTACCAGGAGTACCGCGACTACGCCGGCGTCGACGAGGGCATGAGCGGCATCTCCACCCGCTTCGCGTACAAGATCCTGTCCAAGGTCTTCAACTTCGACTCGGCCGAAGTCGCCGCGAATCCGGTGCACCTGATGTATGTGCTGGAGCAGCAGATCGAGCGCGAGCAGTTCCCCAAGGAGCTCGAAGAGAAGTACGTCGGCTTCATCAAGGAGCAGCTGTCGCCGCGCTATGCCGAGTTCATCGGCAAGGAGATCCAGACGGCCTACCTCGAGAGCTACTCCGAATACGGCCAGAACATCTTCGACCGCTACGTGACCTATGCCGACTACTGGATCCAGGACCAGGAGTACCGCGACACCGACACCGGCGAGGTCTTCGACCGCGCGGCGCTGAACGCCGAGCTGGAGAAGATCGAGAAGCCGGCCGGCATCTCCAACCCCAAGGACTTCCGCAACGAGATCGTCAACTTCGTGCTGCGGGCGCGCGCCAACAACGCGGGCAAGAACCCGCTGTGGACCAGCTACGAGAAGCTGCGCACCGTCATCGAGAAGAAGATGTTCTCCAACACCGAGGAGCTGCTGCCCGTCATCAGCTTCAACGCCAAGGCCAGCGCCGAGGACGCCAAGAAGCACGAGAACTTCGTGCAGCGCATGGTGGACAAGGGCTACACGGCCAAGCAGGTGCGGCTGTTGTGTGAGTGGTATCTGAGGGTCCGCAAGTCAAGCTAAAGAAAGCAGGCGCTCGATGTCGCTTCAGCAAATCATCGATAGACGGCTGTCGGGCAAGAACAAGTCCATCGGCAACCGCGAGCGCTTCCTGCGCCGCCACAAGGACCAGATCCGCGAAGCGGTGAAGCGCGCCGTGGACGGCCGCGGCATCCGCGACATGGAACGCGGCGAAGACGTGCACATCCCGAAGAAGGATCTGAGCGAGCCCGTCTTCGGCCACGGCGACGGCGGCGTGCGCGAGGTCGTACGACCGGGCAACCAGGAGTATGTGAAGGGCGACCGCATCGCCAAGCCCAAGGGCGGGCAGGGCGGTGGCGGCGGGGGCGGCCAGGCGAGCGACCAGGGCGAGGGCGAGGACGACTTCGTCTTCCACCTCAGCAAGGAAGAGTTCATGCAGGTCTTCTTCGACGACCTGGCCCTGCCCAACCTCGCCCGCACGACGCTGGCCGACACGCCCGAGTGGAAGAGCCACCGCGCCGGCTTCTCGTCGGACGGCACGCCCACCAACCTGCACGTCGTGCGCTCCATGCGCGGCGCATTGGGCCGTCGCATCGCGCTCGGCATGGACAAGCGCCGCGAACTGCACGAGCTCGAAGCCCGCGAGCAGGAGCTGCTGAAGGAAGACCGCCCCGAGACGCCACGGCTTCTCGCCGAGACGCGCGAGCGCATCCAGCACCTGCGCGAGCGCATCCAGGCCATTCCCTTCCTCGATCCCATCGACCTGCGCTTCCGCTCCCGCGTGCGCATTCCGGTGCCAACGACGCGCGCCGTCATGTTCTGCCTGATGGACGTGTCCGGCTCGATGGACGAGGGCCGCAAGGACCTCGCCAAGCGCTTCTTCATCCTGCTCTACCTGTTCCTGACGCGGCACTACGAGAAGATCGACGTCGTCTTCATTCGCCACCACACGCAGGCGCAGGAGGTCGACGAGCAGAACTTCTTCCACGCCACCGAGACCGGCGGCACGGTCGTCTCCAGCGCCCTCGTGCTGATGGAGCAGATCATCAAGGAGCGCTACTCGCCGACCGAGTGGAACATCTACGGCGCCCAGGCCAGCGACGGGGACAACTGGCACCACGACAGCGGCCGCTGCCGCGAGATCCTGGCCGACAAGCTGCTGCCGCTGTGCCGCTACTTCGCCTACGTGCAGGTCGCCGAGCCCGAGCAGAACCTCTGGGAGGAGTACCAGAAGCTGCAGGAAGACGTCGGCCACTTCGCGATGCGCAAGGCTGTCGAGGCCTCGCAGATCTACCCCGTCTTCCGCGAGCTGTTCAAGAAGGAGGGGGCCACGACATGAGCACCAGAGAGGACCGCCGCCACCCCGAGCGCGCCGCCACGCCGCCGCGCGGCATCGCCGAGCGCCGCCAGCGCCAGCCGCTGCAGCACATGAAGCCGCTGGACAAGCGCCCCGGCCAGCCGCTGCCCTCGCCCAACGACTGGAGCTTCGAGCTCATCGACGAGTACCACGAGGTCATCCGCCAGACCGCCGAGCGCTTCGGCCTGGACACCTATGCCAACCAGCTCGAGGTCATCACGTCCGAGCAGATGATGGACGCCTACGCATCGGTGGGCATGCCGGTGAACTACCGGCACTGGAGCTACGGCAAGGAGTTCATCGCCACCGAACGCAACTACAAGCGCGGCCAGATGGGCCTGGCCTACGAGATCGTCATCAACTCCGACCCCTGCATCGCCTACCTGATGGAGGAGAACACGCTGGCCATGCAGGCCCTCGTGATCGCCCACGCCTGCTACGGACATAACTCTTTCTTCAAGGGCAACTACCTGTTCCGCATGTGGACGGATGCGTCGTCCATCATCGACTACCTCGTCTACGCCAAGAACTACGTCGCCGACTGCGAGGAGCGCCACGGCCTGGACGCCGTCGAGACGCTGCTGGACAGCTGCCATGCGCTGATGAACCACGGCGTGGACCGCTACCGCCGGCCCGCCAAGCTGTCTCTGGCCGAGGAACGCGCGCGGCAGAAGGACCGTGAGCATCACGCGCAGATGCAGATCAACGACCTCTGGCGCACGCTGCCCAAGAAGCCCGACCGCCCCGACGAGGCCGCCGAGAGCCGTCGCTTCCCCGACGAACCGCAGGAGAACCTGCTGTACTTCATCGAGAAGAACGCGCCGCTGCTGGAGCCCTGGCAGCGCGAGATCGTCCGCATCGTCCGCAAGGTCGCGCAGTACTTCTACCCCCAGCGCCAGACGCAAGTGATGAACGAGGGCTGGGCCACCTTCTGGCACCACCGGCTGCTGAACCAGATGTACGACGACGGCTACCTGTCGGACGGCATGATGATCGAGTGGCTGAAGTCCCACACCAACGTCGTCTTCCAGCAGCCGGGCGCCAACCTGAACCCGTATGCGCTGGGATTCGCGATGTATACCGACATCAAGCGCATCTGCGAGAACCCGACGGACGAAGACCGCGACTGGTTCCCCGACATCGCCGGCAGCGACTGGCTGCCCACGCTGGACCATGCGATGCGCAACTTCAAGGACGAGAGCTTCATCGGCCAGTACCTGAGCCCGAAGATCATGCGCGACTTCCGCCTCTTCTCCATCCTCGACGACGAGGCCAAGAGCGAGTACGAGATCTCGGCCATCCACGATGAAGGCGGCTACCGCCACCTGCGCCAGGCGCTGTCACGCCAGTACGACCTGTCCGCCCGCGAGCCCAACATCCAGGTCTGGAACGTCAACCTGCGCGGCGACCGCTCCCTCACGCTGCGCCACCAGCAGCACATGAACCGCCCGCTGCACGACAGCGCGCAGGAAGTGCTGAAGCACGTCGGCCGCCTCTGGGGTTTCGGCGTGCAGCTCGAAAGCGTCAACGGCCGCGGCGACGTGACGCGGCGCTGGAGCGTGCCGCCGCAGGCGAGCTGAACCAGCCCGCGGTCAGGGCGCCGAGACCACCGCCTGCGGCTGCCACAGCCGCCACTGACCGCGACCGGCACGCTTGGCCTCGTACAACGCCATGTCCGCCGCCTTGAGCAGGGCGTCGGCATCGACGGCATCCTGCGGGCAGCGGGCCACCCCGACGCTGGCGCCGGTCTGGACCGCCTGGCCGCCCGGCAGCGACAAGGGCCGCCCCAGCTCTTCGACGATCCGGCCGCAGACGGCGTCCAGCGCTTCCAGGCTGTCGCCCACCGGCCGCAGCAGCGCCACGAACTCGTCGCCACCCAGGCGCGCGACACGATCGCCCGCGCGCACCGCGTCGCGCAGCCGCTGGGCGGTGGCCACCAGCATGGCGTCGCCGGCGGCATGGCCGAATTCGTCGTTGATCTGTTTGAACCGGTCCAGGTCGACCAGCACCACGGCGAAGCCGCCACCGCCGCGCTCGATCTCGGCGATCCGCCCGCGCAGCTCCTCGTTGAACAGGCGGCGGTTGGCCAGGCCGGTCAGGCCGTCGAAATACGCCATCTTCTCGAGCTGGGTCTGGGTCTCGCGCAATTCCTCGGTGCGCTGCGCCACCAGGGCTTCCAGCCGCAGCCGCTGGCGCCGCAGCATGAGGCTGCGCAGCCGCTCCGCACCGACGAGCAGCAGCAACAGCAGCGCGACGCCCAGCGCCTGCACGCCGCGGTGCTGATACCACAGCGCCTCCACTTGAACCGGGATCGCCAGCGGCGCCGACCACGGGCCGCGCTGTGGCGCCACGCGCAGTTCCAGCACATATCGCCCCGGCGGCAGGTTGGTGTAGCTGGCCAGCTGGCGCTGTGTCGGCGTGTCCACCCAGTCGGCGTCGAAGCCGACGAGGCGATAGGCGTAGCGCAAGGTGTCCGCGTCCGTGAAGGCCAGGGAGGTGAACTCCACCATCAGGCTGCGCGCCGCCGCCGGTATGACGGCGCCGTCCGCCTCCAGCAGCATGGCCGCCGGGACGGTCCGGCCGCCCAGGCGCGCCTCGGTGACCACCGGCGCCGGCGGTGGCCTGGCCTCCCGCACGCGCTCGGGATGCACGACCAGCAGGCCGCCCTGCCCGCCGAACAACAGCTCGCCGCCGGGCAGGGTCGACCCCGCGCCGGTCCAGAACATCGTGATGCCGACGTTCTGCGCCGCGCGGAAGCTCCTCACCTCCAGCGTCTTCGGATCGATGCGCGCCAGGCCGTCGTCGGTGCTCGCCCAAAGATAGCCGTCACGGTCCAGCACCAGGGCATCCAGCCCGTTGTGCGGCAGGCCTTCGGTGGTGGTGATGCGGCGGAATGCCGGCGTGCCGTCGGCGCGTTGCCCGCCGCTGGCCAACTGCAAGCCATGCCCGAAGGAGCCGACCCACAGCCGCCCCAGCCGGTCGACGACCAGGCTGGCCACCATGCCGCCCGGCAGGGCCTGCGGATCGGCCGGGTCGACGGGCAGCATGTCCAGCTGCGCCGCGCCCTCGGCCAGCCGCCCCAGCCCTTCGTTCGTGCCTACCCACAGCACGCCGCCGGCCGACGTCAACGCCGTCACCTGCACGCGGCCCGGCACCTCCAGGTGGCGCACGGTGCGCGGTGCGTCCGGCTGCGACAGGTCCACCGCCCACAAGCCGTCCTGCCCGCCGACCCAGAGCGTGTCCTGCCACAGGTGGAAGGCCCAGATTTCCGAGGTCGGCGGCAGGCCTGGCAGATGCACCCGCGCCAGGCGGCTGCCGTCCGAGCGGGCGTGGAACAGCCCGCCTTGCGTGCCGATCCAGATGTCGTCGTTGCGCCCCTGGGCCAGCGCGATGACGCGGGCCTTGGGCAGGGCGGTGTCCGGCCGCGCCGGGTCCGCGAGGATCTCGGTGACCGTCCCGCGTTCGCGATCGAGGATCTGCGCGCCGTACTCGCCGGTGGCCATCCAGATGCGCCCGTCATCCAGCCCCAGCACCGCCGGCACGTTGGCCGAGCGCACCGGGCGGCCCGGTCCGCCGTAGAGGGCTTCGGTCAGATCCTGGCCCGGGTCATGGCGTGACAGCGCAAAGTTCGTGACCACCCAGACCAGGCCTCGGCGCGAGCGCAGCAGCGCCCCGACGCTGTCGTCCACCAGGCTGGACGCGCGGGTGGCGTCATGCCGTTCGCGTCGGGTGCGGCCGCTGGCGACATCCAGCATCAGGACACCGTCCCCGTAGGTGCCGATCCAGATCTCGCCAGGGCGGGCCTCGACCATGTCCCGCACGGTGTCGCTGAGTGGCTCGCCGCTGCCGCTCTCGCGCAGCGGGCGGCCGGCAGCGCCGCCCGGCTCGACCGCATAGACCCCGTTCAGCCGCGTGCCGACCCACAAGTTGCCCTGGCTGTCCTCGAGCAGCCGGGTGACCCGCGGCGGCCGGCCGTCGCGCGTGGGCAGGCGCACCGCAACGAACTCGGCCTGGCCCGCACCGCGCCGCCACAGGCCGCCGTCGCCCGCCAGCCACAGCGCCCCGTCCCGGCCCGCCAGCACGGCCTTGACCGACCCCAGCTCGGCAGGGGTCGCTTCGCGCTGCAGGCGGCCGCTGGCGATGTCCAGCCAGGCCAGGCCGCGGTTGCCGCCCACCCACAGGCTGCCCCGGCCTCGCTCGGCCAGGGCCCTCACCTCGCTGCCCACCAGCTTCTGCGGGTCGGCAATGCGGACAAAGGTCTCGCTGCGAGGTTCGTAGCGGGCCAGCCCGCCGGTATTCATGCCCACCCACAGCCGACCGGCCGCGTCGACGTACAGCGTCCGGATGTAGGCATCCGGCAAGGCCTCTGGCCGGACGGGATCGACGGGAAAGGAGCGCCCGAGGAAGCCGTCCCAGCGCACCAGCCCAGACTGCGTGCCGACCCAAATGAACCCAGCCCCATCCTCCGCCAGGGCCATGCTGCCCCCCACGAGGCTGGACACGGTGTTCTGGAAGGCCACGCCACCGGTCGGCGAGGGGGCCGCCATGGCGAGTCCGGATGCCAGCAACCAGGCCGAGATCAGCAGACGGAGGCGGCGGACGAATGCAAAGGCAGGCATGGGTCGAGGACGGCGGCCATCAACTATCGGCCGCCAGCCCGTCCGCAGGGACACCAAAGCTTGCATCAGCATGCAAGAACACACGCCAGGCGCAGGCTTGATGCCTGCGGCCACTATCTTCGTCGCGGACGGGCGCGGCGTACACCCCGGAACGAGACTCTCCGGCCGACGGGCTGGCATGCCGGCGTCTTTCCTTCGCTCATCGAGGCAACCCGTCCATCAACCCCTCGAGCAGGGCCGGTCGTCCCGGTGGCATGAGCCTCAGCTCGCGCGTGTCGGCCACCCGCTTCAGCCAGCCCTTGTCCACCATCGCCTCCAGCCACGCCACCGCCAGCGGCCCGGCGAAATGGTCGCGGCGTTCGGACCAGTCGACGCAGTCGTAGAGCACACGGCCGGTCGGCGTCCCATCCTCGGGCATCAGCTCGGCCAAGGCCTCTTGGCCCGCAGCGCTGAGTTCGTAGCGCCCATCCGGCGCAGCGACCACCCAGCCTTTGGCCAGCAAGGCCTCGCGCCATTGAACGCCCAGCTCGCCCGCCAGGTGGCCGTAGCAGCTGCGCGCGTGCCGCAGCCCGCGCATGCCCGGCTTCTGCCAGCGGCGCAGATCGGCGGCGGGTTCGGCATCGCGGCCGTCGGCCACGCGCAGCAGTGCCTCCAGCGCATGGGCCACGTCGCCGTCGGCCAGGCCGAAATAGCGATGCCGGCCCTGCGGCCGCACCCGCGCCAGGCCTTCGTCGACCAGCAGCTTCAGGTGGGCCGACATCGTCGCCGCCGTCACGCCGGCGTGCGTGGCCAGTTCGCCGGCCGTGTGCAGGCGACCGTCGAGCAGCCGCGCCAGCACGCGGGCCCGCGTCGGGTCCGCAATCGCCGCGGCAACGCGGGCGAGACGAGGCTCGGCAGCCCTCACGTCGGCACCTGCTCCCGGTCGTTCAGGCCGTAGTCGCGCACCACATGGGCCACCCGCAGCCGGTAGTCCGCAAACAGCCCGCCCCGCCCGGCCGCCTGCGCGTCGCGGTGGCGTTCCATCTCGCGCCAGCCGCGCACGGCGGCCTCGTCGCGCCAGAAGGACAGCGACAGCAGCTTGTCGGGCTGCGCCAGGCTCTGAAAGCGCTCGACGGAGATGAAGCCGTCCATGCGCTCCAGCAGCGGCTTCAGGGCCGCGGCATGGTCGAGGTAGGCGGCACGGCCCTCGGGCGTGGGCTGGACTTCGAAGATGACGGCGATCATGGGCAAACATCCTCGCAGAAGGTGCGTTCCTCGCGGCGGATGAAGCGCTGCGCCTGCGCGAACTCGAAGTTGGCGCGCGCCTCGGGATCGGCCTTCAGCCGCGCGCGGTAGGCCTCGTAGGCGGCCAGCGAGTCGAAGCCCACCAGCCCCCAGGCCTCGTAGTTCGTGCCCTCGTGCGGCAGCCAGTAGCCGAGCAGCCGGCCGCCGAGGCGCGGAATGATGCGGCCCCAGTTCTCGGCGTAGGTACGGAAGGCCTCGCGCTGGAAGGGGTCCAGCTCGTAGCGGATGAAGCAGGTGATGGCGGGCATGGCGGCTCCTGTTGTCGATGAGCCGCCACTGTGCGGTGTGGATCAGCGCCGACGCTTAGCCCTGCAACCAAGCATCACAGCGGCGCCACCGGGATGCACAGCTCGCAGTCGAACACGCCGGTGCGGTAGTCGAACCTCGCCGCCGGCCCGTAGTGCTCGAAGCAGGGCCGCGCGTCCAGCTGCAGGCCACTGCTGGGCAGCCAGCGGCCCATCAGCGCTTGCCAGGCGGCGCCGATCTCGGCGCCCGTGCCCTCGAAGTCCAGCGCCGCGTAGCGGCCGCCGGGCAGTTCGGTGACGAGGGCGCCGCCGTTGGGCACCCAGTCTTCCGGCACCGCCACACCGCAGTCGTAGCGGCATTGCTCGGGCGGCACGAGGCTGGGGTCGTCGTGGCTGATGCCGAAGCGCGACACGGCGCCGAGGTTCTGCGTCGCCAGCCAGGGGTTGAAGGTCTCGGCCCAAAAGCGGCTGAGCGCGAGGCCGTAGGCGCCCTGGTAGCGCAGATAGGCCATGCGCACGGGCGGGCGGTCGATGAGGCGGACGTTCACGGGATCTCCTTCGTCGGGGTTGCGGGAGAAGCCATGCTCGCCGTCCTGCCACGCGCCGCCCTGATCCAGATTGCTGTCGGCCTGATCCAGATTGCGCCATTGCGTCGGCGAGTGGCCGAAGTGCGCCTTGAACGCCCGCGCAAACGCCTCGGCCGAGCCGTAGCCCACGCTGAGCGCGATGTCCAGCACCGTCGACTCCGGCTGGCCGCGCAGCCGCTGGGCGCCCTTCTCCAGCCGCCGGCGCGCCAGGTAGCCGCCCAGCGTCTGGCCCGTCCAGGCCAGGAACAGGCGATGGAAGTGGAACGGCGAGAAATGCGCGACGGCGGCCAGCGCCTCCAGGTCCAGCGGCGCGTCCAGGTGGCGGTCGATGTGGGCCTGCACGCGGTGCATGCGGGCCTCGTACTGGCGGCGGCTGGCGTTGGTCATCGCATCGCTTGGGACGTCATGCGCCGCATTCTCGTGCGCCCGAACGCCGCACCGGTGCGGTGTGCACCAGCGTCGCCCGTCTGAAGACTTACTACTCCGTCAGACTTTTGCAACATCCGCGCTGCATGGCGTCGGCGCGGCTGCTCTCGGCCCAACAATCGCCGCGGCCCTGCTTTGGGGCCGCTTTTTTGGAGTCGTTGACCGATGATCGCCCCGCGCCTGAGCCTGCTGGCCCTCGCCCTCAGCACCGCCCTTCCCGTCCTGGCCCAGGAGACCCCGGCCAAGGACCGCAACCAGCTTGAAACCGTCGTCATCACGGCCGAGCGCCGTGCCGAGAACATCCAGGACGTGCCCAACGCCGTCAGCAAGATCAGCGGCGAGAAGCTCGACGTGCTGGCCTCCGGCGGCCAGGACCTGCGCTTCCTGTCGGGCCGCGTGCCCAGCCTGAACATCGAGTCCAGCTTCGGCCGCGCCTTCCCGCGCTTCTATCTGCGCGGCTACGGCAACACCGACTTCCGCCTCAACGCGTCGCAGCCGGTCAGCGTCATCGTCGACGACGTGATCCAGGAGAACCCCATCCTGAAGGGCTTCCCCATCTTCGACACCGCCGCGGTGGAAGTCGTCGCCGGCCCGCAGGGCACGCTGTTCGGCCGCAACACGCCGGCCGGCGTCGTCAAGTTCGACTCCGTCAAGCCCAGCCAGAAGCAGGACGGCTACGTCAGCGCCACGGTCGGCAACTTCGGCACCGTCAACCTCGAGGGCGCGGCCAACCTGCCGCTGTCGGGCGACTGGGCCGCGCGCATCTCCGCACAAAGCCAGCGGCGCTCTGACTGGGTGGACAACACCGATGCCAACGCCGCCACGCCCAAGACCGAGGGCTACCGCGACACCGCCGTGCGCGCCCAGGTGCTTTACGAGCCGCACAAGCAGTTCAGCGCGCTGGCCAACGTGCACCTGCGCGACCTCAACGGCAGCCCGCGCCTCTTCCGCGCCAATGCCATCAAGCGCGGCACGAATGACCTGGCCGACGGCTTCAGCACCGACAAGGTGGCCTTCAATGGCATCAACGACCAGACGCTGAAGCAGACCGGCGGCAGCCTGCGCCTGAAGTGGTCGCTGGACGGCGTCAACATCTACTCGATCAGCGGCTACGAGCACGTCAAGCCGCTGTCCCGTGGCGACATCGACGGTGGCCCCGCGGGTGGCCCGGGCATCCCCTTCCAGTCCGAGACCGGCAGCGGCATGAACGGCCACCGCCAGCTGACCCAGGAAGTGCGCCTGGAGTCCAACACCACCGGCCCGTTGAGCTGGCAGGCCGGCGTGTACCTCTTCGACGAGAAGTACACGATCGACAACATCACCTACAACACGACGACCCACGCCGACGTCGACCACATCTACACGGCGCAGACCAACAAGGCCGCGGCCGTGTTCGGTTCGCTCAACTACGCCGTCAGCCCCGCACTCAAGCTGCGCGCCGGCCTGCGCTACACCAAGGACAAGAAAGACCTGTCCACCACCCACGCCGGCACGGGCCTGTTCAACACGTCCACCGGCACGACGGCCAGCACGGACGACGGCAAGTGGAGCGGCGACCTGTCGGCCACCTACAAGCTGGACGCGACGACCAACCTCTACGCGCGCTACGCCAACGGCTTCCGCGCTTCGTCGATGCAGAACGCCTCCGCCTTCGCCGGCCAGTCGCAGGCCGGCCCTGAGAACGTCAACTCCTACGAGATCGGCTTCAAGAGCGAGCTGCTCAAGCGCACGCTGCGCCTGTCGGGCTCGCTGTTCACCTACACCGTCAAGGACCTGCAGCTCACCGCGGTCGGCGGCAGCAACAACGCCACCCGCCTGCTGAACGCGCAGAAGGCCACCGGCAGCGGCGCCGAGCTGAACCTGGAAGCGCTGATCACGCCGGACCTGCTCGTCACCTTCGGCGGCTCGCTGAACAACACGAAGATCAAGGACCCGTCGCTGGCCGTTCCGCCCGGCGGCTCGCTCAACACGGCGCCGTTCGGCCAGCCGGCCACGTATCCCACCGTGCTGGACCCCATGGTCAACGGCCGTGCCGTCATCGACGGCAACCCGCTGCCCAACGCGCCCAAGTGGACGGCCAACCTGACCGCCCGCTGGAGCATCCCGCTGGCCAGCGGCGACGAGGTCTACGTCTACACCGACTGGGCCTACCGCTCCAAGGTCAACTTCTTCCTGTACGAGGCCACCGAGTTCACCGGCAAGGCGACGACGGAAGGCGGCCTGCGCGTGGGCTATCTGTGGGGCAACGGCAAGTACGAAGCCGCCGGCTTCGTGCGCAACCTGACCAACCAGATCCGCGTCACCGGCGCCATCGACTTCAACAACCTGACCGGCTTCATCAACGAGCCGCGCACCTACGGCGTGCAGTTCAAGGCGATGTTCTAAGCCGACGCGGCCGGCTCACGAACGCCGCCTTCGGGCGGCGTTTTTCCTTCTTGATTCAGCCCCAGGCCTTCACCAGCTGCGCCATGGCCGCGGCATGCACGGCCGACAGCTCGTCCGTCGACGCCCGCGAGTCCGACTGCAGCGCCACCACCACCCAAGGCGCGCGCCCGCCCGGCGGGAACACCAGCGCCACGTCGTTGACCGCGCCGCGGCCGCCGGTGCCGGTCTTGTCGATGACGCGCCAGCCCTCGGGCGCGCCCGCGCGCAGCCGCTGCAGGCCTGTGCGCGAGGCCTGCAGGTCGGCCCACAGCCGCGCCTGGCTGGTGCGCGACAGCCCGTCGCCCAGCAGCAGCCGCTGCAGCGTCTTCGCGAAGGCGCGCGGCGTGCTGGTGTCGCGAGGGTCGCCGGGCGCGTTCTCGTTCAGCTCGGTCTCCCAGCGGTCCAGCCGCGTGACGTCGTCGCCCTCCGCGCGCAGCCAGGCCGTCAGGCCCGCGGGCCCATCGCAGTGGCGCAGCAGCACATTGGCGCAGGGGTTGTCGCTCTCGATGACGATGCCGGCGCACAGTTCGGCCAGCGTCGCGCGGCCACGCGGCAGCAGGCGGTCGAAGGCCGGCGAATGCGGGACACGGTCCTTCTCGTGCAGCACGACTTCGTCGCTCCAGCGCCAGCGCCCGCCGTCCACGCCCTGCGCCACGCGCGCGGCCAGCAGGATCTTGAAGGTCGATGCGGTGGCAAAGCGCTCGTCGGCGCGATGGGCCAGTGTGCGGCCGCTGCCGGTGTCGATGGCGTAGAAGCCCAGCCGGCCGTGCACGCGGTGCTCCAGCGCTGCAAAGTCAGGGGCCACGGCGGCGTGGCTGGCGAAGGGCGAGAGCGCCAGGCTGGCGAGCAGGGGACGGCGTTGCATGCGGCGGATTCTGGCGCGCCGGAATATTCACCTTCCCGTTGTTGCTGCGCGTCGTCGCCATCGGGGCGTCCATCCACTGCCCCTACATTCGCGGCCGCCGTCAGGGAGACGGCTCCATCAATAACGGAAAACATGAAGAAGCTCATCACCGCCGCCGCCATCGCGCCCGTCGCCCTGGCCTTGTCCGCCACCGCCTACGCCGAGGGCCTGCGGCCCGTCGTCGGCGCCAGCCTCACCGGCGGCGGCAAGACCCTCGTCACGGTGCAGTACACCAACGGCGATGAGCAGAAGATCCGCAGTGGCGGCCTCGTGCACCTGTTCGGCGGCGCGGAGTACGAGAGCGAGCAGTTCGCCGTGCAGGCCAACGTCGGCTACCACGTCAATGACACCCACGCGCGCAATGCCTCCGTGCGCTTCTCGCGCTGGCCCGTCGAGCTGATCGGCTTCTGGAAGATCGACGCCAACCTGCGCTGGGGGGTGGGCGTCCGCAAGGCCACCAGCGCCAAGGTCGCCAGCTCCGGCGCCGCCTCCAACATCGGTTCGCAGAGCTTCGACAGCAAGGCTGGCCTGATCCTGCAGGGCGAGTACCTGTTCGCACAGCATTTCAGCGGCCTGCTGCGCGTCGTGCGCGAGGACTACACCGTCAACGACGCCACCGTGCAAGGCAACCACATCGCGCTGGGCGCGACCTATCGGTTCTGAGCGCCGGCCACCGGGTCAGATCGCGAAGATCTTGCCCGGATTCATGATCCCCAGCGGGTCCAGCGCTGCCTTCACCGCGCGCATCAGCGCCACCGCCTCTTCGCCCGTCTCGTCGAGCAGGAAGCCCTGCTTGTGCAGGCCGATGCCATGCTCGCCGGTGCAGGTGCCCTCCAGCGCGATCGCCCGCGCCACCATCTGCGCGCTCAGCCGCTCGGCGGTGGCCAGCTCCTCGGGCTGATCGGGATCGAGCAGATAGGCCATGTGGAAGTTGCCGTCGCCGACGTGGCCGACGACGAAATAGGGCAGTCCGGCGGCTTCCACTTCGGCCACCGACGCGTTGATGTTTTCGGCCAGCCGCGAGATCGGCACGCAGGTGTCCGTCGTCACCGCACGGCAGCCGGGCCGCGTCTGCAACGCCGAGAAATAAGCGTGATGGCGGGCGGCCCACAGCCGCGTGCGCGCCTCGGGCGTCGTGGCCCACTCGAAGGCATCGCCGCCATGGTCGGCCGCGATCTCCTGCACCACCGCCGCCTGCTCGGCCACGCCGGCTGCGCTGCCGTGGAACTCCATCAGCAGCATCGGCGCTTGCTTCAGCCCCAGCTTGTCGTGCGCGTTGACGGCCCGGATCGCGTTCACGTCCAGCAGTTCGCAGCGCGCGATGGGCACGCCGATCTGGATGACCTGCATGGCCGTCTGCACGGCGGCGTCGACGGTCGGGAAGAAGCACACCGCCGCCGACACGGCTTCGGGCAAGGGATGCACCCTGACCGTCAGCTCCGTGATGACGCCCAACGTGCCCTCGCTGCCGATCAACAGGCGCGTCAGGTCGTAGCCCGCGCTGCTCTTCTTCGCGCGTGAGCCGGTGCGCACGACGTCGCCGTTCGCATTGACGAAGCGCAGCCCCAGCACGTTCTCGCGCATCGTGCCGTAGCGCACCGCGTTCGTGCCGCTGGCGCGCGTGGCGGCCATGCCGCCCAGGCTCGCGTCGGCGCCGGGGTCGATGGGAAAGAACAGGCCCTCGTGCTTCAGCGCCTCGTTGAGCTGTTTGCGCGTGACGCCGGGCTGCACGGTCACCGTCAGGTCGTCAGCGTCGATGCGCAGCACCTGGTTCATGCGCGACACGTCCAGGCTGACGCCGCCGCGCACGGCCAGCAGATGACCCTCCAGCGACGAGCCGGCGCCGTAGGGAATGACCGGCACGCGATGCTCGGCGCACAGCGCGACGGTGCGGGCCACGTCGGCCTCGCTCTCGGCGAAGACGACGGCCTGCGGCGGCGGCACGTCGAAGACGGATTCGTCGCGGCCATGCTGCTCGCGCACGGCCAGCGCCGTCGAGCAGCGCTCGGCGAAGCCGGCACGCAGTGTGTCCAGCAGGGCGGCGGGCAAAGGAGTGGGGACGAAGGGGGTTGCAGGCGCGTTCATGGACGGACTCCCGGGGAGCGAAGGATTGTCTTGCAGCGCCTGCGCCGCAGTGACAGCATGGCACCACCGCCGTCCCGGGAGAGCCTCATGGACCCCACCCTGACCTGGCTGCTGCTGATCGCCGCCGCCGTGTTGATCGTCGTCGGCGCGATGCGCTTCGACTTGTTGAGCATTACTTGGCGCGATGTCATTGGTAGCGCACCCAGGCCGCCTCACAATGCGCCGCCGGCGCCACGAAGGCGACCGGTTTCAGGCTTCCAGCCGCACGACGCCCCAGCGCACAAGCCGGCGTTCCATCGCAGCGGCCGCCGACATTGACCGCCGTGCGCGCGGGGCGACTCCATCAGAGACCCCATGACCGCACAGACCCTTTCAATGACGGGCCTCACCATCAGCCGCAAGCTGATGCTGCTGACCCTGATCGTCCTCATCGCCATCGCCATCCCGTCGGCCTTCCAGGTGCGCCAGGCACGCCAGCTCGCCGCTGCGGCCCAGAGCGAGCTCGACGGCCTGGCCCCCGCCCGCCAGCTCGTGCGGCTGACCCAGCTCACGCAGCAGCACCGTGGCCTGTCGGCGGCGCTGCTGGGCGGCAACGCATCGGTGCAGCAGGCCCGCGAGGCCAAGAACGCCGAGGTCGTGAAGCAGTTCGCCAGCGTCGACGCGCTGCTGAAGGCGGCCGGTGCCAGCGACGCGATGCGCCAGACCTGGGACGACGCGCAGCAGCGCTGGCGCGCGCTGTCGGGACAGGTCGGCAGTGCAGCGCTGAAGGCCGCCGAGAGCAGCACGCTGCACGCCGAGCTCATCGCCGTCTATTTCAAGCTGCTGGACCAGCTCATCGACAGCTCCGGCCTCGTCCTCGACCCCGAGGCCGACACCTATTTCCTCATCAGCGCGACGCTGGCGCGCCTGCCCACCGCGACCGAGGCACTGGGCCAGGCCCGCGCCCGCGGCGCCGGCTTCCTGGCTGAAGGCAGGATCGGCCCCGAGGGCCGCACGCTGCTGGCCGGCCTGGTGCAGCAGGCGACCGACCAGCACAGGGCCATGGGCACGGCCTTCGACAAGAGCTTCGCCGTCAATGCCGCACTGAAGGCACGCCTGGGCGCCAAGATCGGCGCGCTGGACGAGCAGGTCAAGGCCTCGCTGCAGCTGACGCGCGACGAGCTCATCGCCAAGCCCGAACTGGCCTACGCCGCGCCCGACTACATCGGCAGCTACACGCGCACCATCGATGCGATGTACGTCGTCGCCGAGGACGCGATGACGGCGCTGGACGAACTGCTCACCGCACGCGTAGCCAGCCTGCACCGCAGCAGCTGGATCGTCTTCGGCCTGCTGGGCGTCATGCTTGTTGGCGTCTTCGTGTCCGCGCGCAGCATCTCGCACAGCATCACCGTGCCGCTGCGGCACGCCGCCGGCCTGGCCGAGCAGATCGCCGCGCGTGACCTCAGCGGCGACGTCGTCGTGCGCAACCGCGACGAGATCGGCCAGCTCACCACGGCGCTGCTGGCCATGCGCGACAGCCTGTGCGGGGTCATCGGCGAGGTGCGCAGCAATGCCGGCGAAGTGGCCCAGGCCTCGCAGGAGCTGGCCTCCGGCAACCACGACCTGTCGCAGCGCACCGAGCAGCAGGCCGCCGCGCTGGAAGAAACCGCCAGCTCCATGGACGAGCTGACCGCCACCGTGCGCAGCAACGCCGACCAGGCCGATGACGCCAGCCGCCTGGCGCAGCGCGCCAGCAGCATCGCCGTGTCGGGCGGCCAGGCGGTGGAGCAGGTCGTCTCGACGATGGGCGCCATCGAAACCGGCAGCCGCCGCATCGAGGAGATCATCACCGTCATCGACGGTATCGCCTTCCAGACCAACATCCTGGCGCTCAACGCCGCCGTGGAAGCGGCGCGGGCCGGCGAGCAGGGTCGCGGCTTCGCCGTCGTCGCATCCGAAGTACGCGCACTGGCGGGTCGCTCGGCCGAGGCGGCCAAGCAGATCAAACAGCTCATTTCGGAGAGCGTCGATCAGGTCGAAAGCGGTGCCCGCCTTGTGCAGGGCGCGGGCACGACGATGCGCGAGACGGTCGACACCATCCGCTCGCTGGCCGAGCTCGTCGCCAGCATCAGCCGCGCATCCAGCGAGCAGAGCAGCGGCATCGGCCAGGTCACCGAGGCCGTCTCGCACATGGAACAGCTCACGCAGCAGAATGCGGCCCTCGTCGAAGAAACCGCCGCTGCCGGCATGAGCCTGCAGCGGCGGGCCGAGAAGCTGGCCGATCTCGTCAACACCTTCCGCATGCCGGCCGCCCGATAAGGACAACACACCCATGGGCAACCGCCTTTCCCAGATCGCCACCCGCACCGGCGACGACGGCACGACCGGCCTCAGCGACGGCAGCCGCGTGCCCAAGACCCACCTGCGCGTGCAGGCCATGGGCGACGTCGACGAGCTGAACTCGCAGCTCGGCGTGCTGCTGGCCGAGCCGTTGCCGGTCGACGTGCGCGAGCTGCTCGTCACCATCCAGCACGAGCTCTTCAACCTCGGCGGCGAACTCTCCTGGCCCGGCGGCGAACTGCTGAAGGACGCCGCCGTACTGCGGCTGGACGAAGCCCTGGCCCACTACAACGCCGGGCTGCCGCGGCTGAAGGAATTCATCCTGCCGGCGGGCACACGCAGCGCCGCCATCGCGCATGTCTGCCGCACCGTGGCGCGCCGCGCCGAACGCGCCGTCATCAGCGTGGCCGACAGTGAAACGGTGCGCGCTGCGCCGCGGCAATACCTGAACCGCCTGTCCGACCTGCTCTTCGTGCTGGCCCGCGTGCTCAACCGCGCCAACCTCGACGGCCTGGGCGGCGATGACGTCTACTGGCAGAGCGAGCGCATGAAGCGGCTGGACGTGGCGGAGAACTGACTCAGCGTTTGCGCAAGACCCGCCAAGCCAGCCAGGCCCAGCGCAGCGCGCCCATCAGCCTGCCGCGGCGCTTGCTGCCCGCGGCGGCGAAGAAGGCCGCACCGCCGCTGGCCGCCGCCAGCACGGCGGGGTTGGACAGCCACTCGCGCACCGTCAAGACCCGGTTCACAAGGCCATCGGCGCGCCCGCCGAGGTCGTCCACGGCGATCTGCGCCTGGCCGCGCAGCAGCTCCGACGCCAGCAGCAGATTGGCCTTGCGCTCATCGCGCAGGCGCGGGTCGGAGGGGATGCGCGGGATCATGGCCGTCTCCGCAGCGCGTCCGCGTCCTCGCGCAGTTCGCTGATGCTGGACTGGAACAGCGTCGTCGGCTGCGCCAGCAGGGCCTTGAGCTTGGCGACCGCACCGGCCGCAGCAGCAAGCAGCACGACGGCCGCGCCGGCAATCGCCAGCAGCCGGTAGCTGTCCCACAGCGCCACGACGACGAACAGCAGCAGCATCAGCAGGCCGAAGCCCGCCAGCAGCGCCGCGAGCACGGCCCACAGCGCGAGGCCGGCGATGCGCTCCTTCTCTTCCTGCGCCTCGATGGCCAGCAGCTCGAGCCGGATGCGGCCCAGCGTCAACAGCGAAGTGCCGAGCCGCCGCAGCGGCCCGGAGACGGGTTCCCGGGTATCGCTCAAGTTCAGCGGCGGCCGATCAGCACACCAAGCGCCAGACCGACCGCTGCAGCGACGCCGATGGCCTGCCAGGGATTGGCATGCACATAGTCGTCGGTCGCGGTGGCAGCCGCCTTGGCGCGTTCAACGGCCTCGTGCTGGGCGTCTAGCACCTTTTCCTTGGCGTCGTCCAGCCGTTCGCGGATGCGCGTGCGCAGTGCCTTGACCTCGCCTTCGGCCTCCTTGCCTGTCGCCCTGGTCAACGCGTCGATGTCGTCCATGACCGCGCGGAAGTCCGCCGCGAGCTTTTCCTTCGCCTGAGTTGCAGTGCTCATTGCCAGCTCCTGGTTTTGGGTTGTCACGCGTCGAGCCTAACGCGATCGGCCGCCTGACGAAATGACCCCCTTCGGCTGACGCGGGCTTGTCCTACAGCGCCGCCACCGCCTGCCGCAGCCGTGCGGCATGGGCCTCGCGCAATTCGGGTGGCGCCACCACCGTCACCTGGCCGGCATGGCGCAGCAGGTCCATCAGCAGCTCGGTGTCGTCCACATAGGGCAGCCGCAGCCGCCAGCGGCCATCGGGCAGGAACTCGCTGCGCTGCGCCGGGTGCCACTCCTCGCGCGACACCCAGGCCGCCGCCTCGGCACTGAACAGCAGTTCGGCCTCGCGCGGCGTGCCGCCGGCAAAGATGCCGTAGCCGCGGTCCAGTTCGGCCTCCAGCTCGTCCAGGGCCAGGGCTTGCGCTTCGGCGTCCAGCAGCGTCGCCGACTCGATGCCATCCAGCGCAAAGCGGCGCAGGCCCTGGCTGCGGTGGCAGAAGGCGTCCAGGTACCAGGCATGGCGGTGATGCACCAGCCGCTGTGGCGACACCTCGCGCTCGCTGACGTCGCCGGAGCCGGTCTTCTTGCGATAGCGGATGGCCAGGCGCCGGCGCTTGACGACGGCACTGCCCACGGTCTCGAAGCTGTCGCTGGCCATGCGCCGCCGCGCCGTGCCGATGAGCTTGACGCGGCGCCTGAGTTCGTCCGCCTCGGCCGCATCCACGCCCAGCATGCCGGTGATCTTGTCGAACATGGGCTGCAGGTGGCGTCCGACGACGCCTTGCTCGTCCAGCCCGGCCAGCATCTGCTGCATCGTCAGCAGCGCGTGCAGCTCGGCTTCGTTGAACCACACGCCCGGCAGCTCGTGTTTGCCGCCGCGCCACTGCTGGCCGAAGCGGTAGCCGTTCTCGGCGGCGTCATATTCGATGGGCGCGTCCAGCCGTTCGCGCAGATAGGCCAGGTCGCGCTTGAGTGTGGCGGGCGACACCTCCAGCGCCTCCAGCAGCGCCGCGAAGGACACGCAGCCGCGGGAGCGGATCAGGTGCTCGATCTTGTAGAAGCGTTCGGTGCGGTCCAAGCTGCCAGCCTCCTGAAAATATTCACAGTGTTTTCCAGGTGGATCATCTCATGAGCCAGCGGGCTCACAGACTGTGCATGTCCCTCAACCGGAGCCCGACATGCAAGCCGTCCAGAACGTCACCGTCATCGCCCACCCCGCCCTGGCCCAGTTCGCACTGGACATGGACGACACGCCCGCGCCGGTCAGCGCCCAAGAGCGCGTCGGCCTGGCGCTCGGCCGCGACTACGCCCTGCACGGCATCACGCCGCCCATCGCCCACCTCTACCCGCAGTCGCCGCTGCAGCGCGGCTGGATGGCGGCCCGCGGCCGCCCGGTGCGCACGCCGGCCAGCCCGCAGGTCGAGCTGTGGCTGGCCCTGCGCACCCACGCCTGGGCGCGTGGCCGCAGCTTCGAGGACATCCAGCTGACGCCCCATCACCTGGCTCAGCTGGACACCACGCACTGCCCCATCACCCGCGAACTGCTGGGCGACGACAACCGCAGCGTCGACCGTGTCCGCGACGACGCCGGCTACGCGGCCGGCAACCTCGCCGTCATGAGCCGGCGCGCCAACCAGGCCAAGGGCAGCCGCGGGCTTCAGCAGCTACGCGACATGGCGGCCAGCTGCGCCGCCGGCCCCTTCACCCGCATCGGCGGCCTGGCCGAGGCCGAATGGGAGCGCCTGGCCGTGCTGGCCAGCTTCGTCACGCCGCTGAGCCACGAAGAGGCCGCGCAGATCCCGCTGCGCGTGCTGCCGCCCAACCGGCTGCGCCTGTTCAACCCCGTCCAGGCGCTGCAGGCCCTGGTGACCCGCCAGCTCGCCACGCCGGGCTGGAGCGCGCGCCTGAGCCGGCTCGAAGCCCTGCTGCCGACCGACGCGTTGCGTGCCGACTTCAACCGCTTCCTGCTGGCGCTGGCCCCACGCGTGCTGGCTGCGGCCGAGCTGCAGGAACCCTATGAAATCCGCTGGGCGCTGGAAGACGCCTGGGCCCTGCCGCTGGTGCAGAAGCGCTGGACGCGCTTCGCGCTGCAACTGACGGCCGAGCAGGCCGAGGCGCTGGTGGAACGCGCCGCCGCCCGCAAGCTCTGCCCGGTGCATGTGCAGCGCCATGACGACGCCACCGACGGCTGGGCGCTGGCCACGAACGGCTACATGGCCTGAGCGCCAAAAAGCAAAGCGCCCCGAGAGGCGCTTTTCATCGGCTGGACGACGACCTCAGACCAGCGAACGGAACAGGCGGATTTCTTCGACACGGGCGCCGCCGACTTCCGTCGTGCGGGCGCTGCCCAGCTCGCGCTTGAAGCCGGCCAGCTCGAAGAAGCGCAGTGCGCGCTCGTTGCGCAGATAGCACCACAGCGTGGCCTTGGTGCAGCCTTCTTCCTGCAGGCCGTCGCGCGTGGCATCCCACAGCGCCAGGCCGACGCCCTTGTCCAGATGCTCGGGGCTGGCAAACATGGCCCAGACCTCGCCGGTCGTGGCGGGCGTGCCCTTGTCGCGCGAACGGTCGAAACCAGCGAAGCCCATGATCTTGTTGTCCAGATGGGCCACGATGACCTGCGGCTCGCAGAGGTCGATGGCCTCGCGCCAGAAGGCCTGGCGCTTCTGCACGGACATCGCATCCAGCGCGGCGGCGGGCAGCAGGGCCTTGTAGGCGTCCTGGCTGGCAGCGACGTGGATCTCGGCGATGGCCTTGGCATCGCGCAGGGTGGCGGGGCGAACCTGGATCACGGACATGGAATTCTTCTTGAGCAAACGCGGGGCACGAAAGGGCGGGATTGTCCTTGCCCAAGTGCTTGACGCCGGCTCTTGACAGAAATTTTTCCTGCACTCAAGCAATGGCCCTTCTGGCCTTCACATGCTCGACAAGGCCGCGCCTCAACCAACGCAGCGGCGTGCGCTGCAGCGTGGCCAGCAACGCATGGTCGACGTCGGCATCGCCCAGGTCCAGCGCGAAGCGGCTGGCGACCTCCTCGCGCACCTTCAGTAGCAGCTCGGCCGTCACGAGGGCATCGGCCATCGCGCGGTGGGTCCGGCCGCTGAAGCGGATGCCATGGAAGCTGGTGATCGCTCCCAACGAATGGCTCTTGGCCTCGGGCCACAGCCGACGCGACAGCAACACGGTGCAGGCGAACTCATGCGCCGGGTCAGGCGCGATGGCGGCGCGCTGCATCTCGGCCTGCCAGAAGCCACGGTCGAAGGATGCGTTATGCGCGACCAGCGGGCAGCCCCCGGTGAAGCGGGCCAGCTCGCTCATGACGGCTGTCGAGTCGGGCGCGTCGGCCAGCATCTCGTTCGTGATGCCGGTCAAGGCCTGGATATAGGGCGGCACCCAGCTGCCGCTGTTCATCAGGCTGCTCCACGAATCGACGACCACGCCGCCGCGCACGAGCACGGCAGCCACTTCGGTGGCGCGTCCTCCGCTGGTGGGCCCGAGCCCGGTGGTCTCGAAGTCGACGACGGCGATGGTTTCCATCAAGACCTCTTCAGCGGCGGATGCTTGACGGCATTCATCGCCAGCTTGCGCTCGACGGCGGCGTCCAGATCCACGCCGCCATGGTCGGCGATCTGCACCAGGTAGAGCAGCACGTCAGACAGCTCCTCGCCGAGATGGCGGCGCTGGTCTTCGCTGAGCGCGAGCGACTGCTCCGGCGTCAGCCACTGGAAGATCTCCAGCAGCTCGGCGGCTTCCACCGTCATGGCCATCGCGAGGTTCTTGGGTGTCTGGTAGGGCTGCCAGTCGCGTTCGTCGGCAAAGCGGCGCAGGCGGGCCTGCAGGGCGGGGATGTCCATGGAAAAAACTTGTCCTATGTATTCAAGACTGTAGTGAAAGATCAAAGGTAGTCGTGGTGGTAGAGGGCGGGCCGCGCTGTGGACAACGGCGAAAAGTGCTTTCGCATCAACCGCTTGGCTGCGTCAAAAGCCTGTGCGCCGGCACCCGGATGACTTGTCCCGCCAATGGGAACAACTTCGGCAACCGGCGCCGGCCTGTGGATATCTAAGCGCTTGTCCCAGCGTCATCCACAGACTTGCCCTCGGCTTTCTAGACAGCTCTCTCTAGCGTTTCTTTACGTGACCGAGGGGAAAAACGAACGACCGTTCTAAAAAGCCGGCGCTAGAGTTGCCCTCCCCGAATTCGCTGGCACCGCGTTGCGGTGTCCTCCAGGAGACAACGATGAAACCCTTACTCACCCGAATCGCCGCGGCCTCGGCGGCGCTGCTCGGTGGCCTGATCGTGGCAGGCTGCGGAGGTGGCGGCGCAACGGCCGACACGACGCCCCAGGTCAACATCACCTCGGTCAAGGTGTTTGGCGACAGCATCCAGGACAGCGGCACCTTCGGCTACAAGTTCACCGTCCAGAGCAGCGACAACCTGATCTTTGCGGAGCGCATCGCGGCCAACTACGGCCTGACGCTGTGCAACTTCTACGCCTTCAGCGGCGGTACCTTCGTGCTGAACACGGCCAAGACCGGCTGCACCAACTACGCCATCGGTGGTGGCCGCATCACCTACACGGGCGCTGGCGCAGGCCCGACCAACCCGCTCAACGTGGGCGTCCAGCTCGCCACCTATGCCGCCACGGGCAGCTACACGGCGACCGACCTCGTCATCATCGACGGCGGCGGCAATGACGCGGCCGACCTCGTCGGCGCCTACCTGACCATCCCCAAGGATTCGGCTGCCGCCTACTCGGGCCTGCTCGGCACACTGTTGACGCCCACGCAGATCGGCACCGCGCTGGCCGGCGGCGCAACGACGACGGCGCAGATCGCCGGCGTCTACATGACGGCCCTGGCCGACAAGTTCTACACCGCCATCAAGACCAATGTGCTGGACAAGGGCGCCACGCACGTCGTCGTGATGAACATCCCCGACATCACGTTCACGCCGCGCTTCCAGATGGTGCTGGACAGCGTCGCGCTGGCCAGCGGCGGCGGCACTGCCGGTGCGACGGCGCGCGCCCAGGCCCAGGCCACCTTCCAGGCCTGGATCTCCGCCTACAACACCGAGCTCGCCGCCAAGTTCGCCGGCGACGAGCGCGTCGTGCTGATCGACTTCTACAAGGCCTTCCAGGACCAGGTCGCCACGCCCGCCCAGTTCGGGCTGACCAACGTGACGACACCGGCCTGCCCGGCCACCGGCGCCGGCTCCGACAAACTGCCGACGTACACCTTCCCGACCTGCACGCCCACTGCGCTGAACGCTGCGCCGCCGACCGGCGTGACCGGCACCGACTGGTGGAAGAGCTATGCCTTCGCCGATGGCTTCCACCCGACGCCCTACGGCCACCAGCTCACGCAGCAGCTGATCGCCAAGTCCCTGGCCACCAAGGGCTGGCTCTAAACCGCGGCTTCACCTCCGGAGACCTCCATGAAAACCAAACTCCTCCTCGGTGCCGCAGCCACCCTCCTCGCCGCCGGTTCCGCTTTCGCGCAGTCGGCCGGCAGCATCGTCGTCTACGCCGGCGCGGCCCAGATCAAGCCGCAGGTCGAAAGCGGCGACCTGACCGCGCCCAGCCTGGCGGGCACCAAGGTCGACGTGAAGAAGGCCAGCTCCTTCGTCGGTGGCGTCACCTACTACTGGACCGACAACATCAGCATCGACCTGCCCATCGCCGCGCCGTTCAAGCACGACGTGGTCGGCGCCGGCGCCATCGAGGGAACGGGCAAGCTGGGCACCGTCAAGTCGCTGCCGATGACGCTGCTGGCCCAGTACCGCTTCGGCGACGCCAACAGCGCCTTCCGTCCCTTCGTCGGTGCCGGCCCCACCTACGGCTACTTCTTCAAGCCGCGCGCCACGGCCACGCTGTCCGGCATCACCGGCGGCACGACGAGCAACCCGACGACGCTGTCCATGAAGAGCCGCCTGGGCGCCACGCTGGAACTGGGCGCGGCCTACAACGTCACCAAGGATTGGTCCGCCAGCCTGTCGGTCACCAAGACCTTCATCAAGACGACCGGCAGCCTGTCCACCGGCCAGACCATCGAGACGACGCTGGACCCGGTGTCGGTCAAGTTCGGCATTGGCTATCGGTTCTGACCGGAAGCCGCACGTTCGCGTGAAAGGGAGCCTGCGGGCTCCCTTTGCTTTTGGGCATGCAAGCTGCTTGAGACCTTGGAATTGCACAAGGAGCCGCCGCTGATGATCCGATACCTCGTGAACCTGCCCAAGGGCAAGATGGTGCTGTGGTGCTACCTGATCTGGTATTGCGCGACGGTGGCCTTCCACTTCGACCCGTCGCCGCAGATCTGGCTGAACTCGGTCGGCATCAGCGCCGTCATCGGCATCGCGCTGATGCTCAGCGTGGCCCGCGGCCCGGCGCCGGATCGCTGGCAGACCTTCCGGCTGTTTGCCATGCCCTTTTGCGTGTCGAGCTTCTCATCGCTGATCAAGGGCCAGGGCTTCGTGCTGATCCTGCCGCCGCGTGTGGTGGAACTGGCGGCGGCGCTGCTGGCCTGCGCCGCCTTCATCGCGTTGGTGGGGTGCGTCAAATGGTGGCATCGCAGCACCGGGTTGGCGGATGCTGCATAGTCACAGCCCGCCATCATGACCACGCGATTCCCTGCCCATGATCCGAAAAGCCGCTGCCGCTTGCAGCGCATCGCGCTCGGCGCGTTGCTGGCCCTGATGCTCGGCGCCTGCACGCCCGAACCGCCCATGGAACTGGTCAACCTGACGATCTCCGACTCGGGCGAATACGCAGTGGACGGCGTGGCCATCGACAAGGCGCATCTGGCCGAAGTGCTGAAGGCCAGGCAGCGGCCGGGGCAGAAACTGGTGGTCCACCTGCAGCCCAACCCAAAGGCGTCTTACGACGCCGTGCATGCGGCGATGGCGGCCTGCCAGCAGGTAGGCGCCAACGTGGGCATGGTGGGCAACGAGCAGTTCCTGCCTGCCAACGGGGCGAGCGGCAGCAGTTCCTGAGTGACCGCTCAGGCGATGCCCACCACCTTGTGCATCTGCACCGACAGCCGCCACTGCGGATGCGCCATGCAGTAGTCCACCGCCGCCTTGGTGTGCTCACGCTTGAGCACCGAGTCCATCGGCTGCAGGAAGAAGTTTTGGAAATCGAGCCCAGCAAACCGCTCCGGCATCGCCAGCGGTTGCGGGTAGACCAGCTTGAGCTCGTGACCTGACGTCAGCACCAGCGGCGCGTCGGCCTTGGGGCTGACGCAGATCCAGTCCAACCCCGGCGGCGCCGGTTGCGTGCCGTTGGTCTCGACGGCGACCTCGAAGCCGCGGGCGTGCAGCGCGTCGATCAGCGGCGTGTCCAACTGCAGCAGCGGCTCGCCGCCGGTGCACACCACGTAAGGCCTGCCCCGGTCACCAGAAGCGGCACCTTCGGCGCCGCGTGGCCAGGCCTTGGCAATCGCATCCGCCAGCGCGTCGGCCGTCGCGAACTTGCCGCCGCCCTCGCCGTCCGTGCCGACGAAGTCGGTGTCGCAGAAGGTGCAGACCGCTGTCGCGCGGTCTTGCTCACGGCCGGTCCACAGGTTGCAGCCGGCAAATCGGCAGAACACCGCGGCGCGGCCGGCCTGGGCACCTTCGCCCTGCAGTGTGTAGAAGAGTTCTTTAACGCTGTACGTCATACCGGAATCAATTCCTCGGAGTCCGCACGGCTGACGATGGCCCCCGAGCCGCGCGTCTCGTAGAGGTCCACGCGGTCGATCTGTGGCAGCACCGTGCCGCCTTCGTTCAGCACCCAGGCCGCGATGCTCGCCGCGTCGCCATCGGGCAGGCCGGCGATCTCGTACAGCGGGTGATGGTCCAGCCGCTTGAAGATGGGGTTGAACAGGCGCTTCACGTCGCCGAAGTCCACCGTCCAGCCCATCACCTGGTCCAGCGGCGCGGCCAGGTGCAGGCGCAAGGTGAACGTGTGGCCATGCGTGCCGGCCAGCGGGTGGCCGTCGGGCGCGTGCTGCAAGCGAACGGCGCTGTCCAGCGTCATCTCCTTCCAGATGCGGTAGCTCTGGCCGTTGAAGTTGGCGCCACTGGAGCCGGTCTCGTAGACGGTCACCCAGCTCAGTTCCGGCAGCTCGGGCTTGAGCCGGTCCCAAAGCCAGGCGGAGATGTTCTCGCTGGTCGGGTTCTGCAGGCCGGGGATGTCGTTCAGGCAGCGGTAGTTCAGCTGGAAGTGCAGCGGCGCCCAGACCTCGTCGAGGTGGTCGTAGTCGATGGCCAGGTCGCGCTCGCCAAGGTCGGCGTTCGCATGCAGGATGACCTCGAAACCATGGCCGTGCATGCGGCCGCACTGGTGGCCGGCCGGCACGTTGGGCAGCTGATGCGCAGCCTGGAAGCGGTAGCGCCGCCACACGTGCGCATGGCCGGCGCCGTCCAGGTCCACGCCGCTGTGCGTCGTGCTCTGCACGCCCACCTGGACGATGCCGGGCACGTCCACGCGGGAACGCACCCAGCGGGCGAGGTTCTCGTCGGTGGGCTCGGCGAGGTGGTCGTTCAGCAGCGCATGGTCCAGCGGTGCGACGACTTCGCCCATGCGCGCGCGCAGCGCCTCCACCTCGCCGCCGGGGAAGGCGGCCCAGCCGGCCGGCAGCGCGGCGCGCACGGTGGCGAAATAGCTGTGGCCATGCAGGCCATGGCTGCGGTGCGAGGCGGGCAGGGCGGGAATGCGGCAGGCCGACTCGAAGCCGGCTGAGGCACAGTGCAACACGGACAGGGACATGGACCGATTGTCCCCTCCGCGTCCGGAGCCTGCTTGACTTGAAGTGAACTTGAACTTCTAGCCTCCGGCCCATGAACCTCTCCGACATGCCCACCACCACCCCCGAACGCCTCTTCGCCCCCGGCCGCCGCGCCGCCTGCATGGGCGCCGTCGCGTTGATCTCCATGCTGGCCTTCGAGGCCATCGCCGTCGCCACGGCCATGCCCGCGGTGGCCGGCGCGCTGGACGGCCTGCCGCTGTATGCGCTGGCCTTCGGCGCGACGCTGGCGACGTCGGTGCTGGGCATGACGGCCGCCGGCCAGCTATGCGACAAGCGCGGCCCCTACCGTGCCGCGCTGGCCGGGCTGGCGATCTTCCTGGCCGGGCTGCTGCTGGCGGGCTTTGCGCCCCACATGACGGCACTGGTGCTGGGCCGCGCGCTGCAGGGCCTGGGCAGCGGCGTGCTGGGCGTGACGCTCTACGTCGGCGCCGGCCGCGTCGTGCCACCGGCCCTGCATCCGCAGATGTTTGCGCTGTTCGCCGGCGCCTGGGTCGTGCCCGGGCTGGTGGGGCCGGCGCTGGCGTCCTTCCTCGTCGAGGCGCTGGGCTGGCGCTCGGTCTTCCTGGCCGTCGCGGCGGCCGTGCCGGTGGCGGCGGCGCTGATGCTGCCCTCGCTCAAGCGCGTCGGCGCCGGCACCGGCGAGGTGCTGCAGTGGGGCGCCATGCGCTGGGCGCTGCTGGCCAGCGGCGGCGCGCTGTTGCTGCATGCGGCCAGCCAGCAGGCGGGCGTCGGCGCGTGGCTGCTGTTCGGTGCCGGGCTGGCGCTGACGGGTTTTGCGGCGCTGCGGCTGCTGCCGCGCGGCACGTTGACGGCGGCGCGCGGCCTGCCGACGGTCGTGCTGCTGCGCGGCTTCATCGCGGCGGCCTTCGCGACGGCCGAGGCCTTCCTGCCGCTGCTGTTGACGGGGCACTTCGGCTGGAGCCTCACGCAGGCCGGCATCGCGCTCAGCGCCGGCGCGGTGACGTGGAGCATCGGCAGCGCCGTGCAGGCCCGCGTGCGCAGCGAGGCGGCGCGGGCCCGGCTGCTGCCGGCCGGCTTTGCGCTGGCGGCGGCGGGCATTGGCGTCGTCATGGCGCCGCTGCTGTGGGCGGCGTTGCCGTCATGGGTCGTGTTGCTGGGCTGGGTGGGTGTGGGCCTGGGCATCGGCCTGTCCTTCCCGATGCTGTCGGTGCTGCTGCTGAAGCTGTCGCCCGCGGAGCAGCAGGGCAGCAACACGTCGGCGCTGCAGCTGGCCGACGCCCTCGTCAGCAGCGCCGCGCTGGCCGGCGCCGGCCTGCTGTTCGACCCGGCCACGCGCCAGGTGCTGCCGGTGCTGCTGCTGGCCTGCGCGCTGGCAGCGGCGGCCTCGGCGCTGAGCCCGCGCGCGCTTCGATAGGCCGGACGGGCCATGGCCCGTCGCGCCCGGGCCCATGGCTCCTGTGGGCGATGCCGCCGCGCGCCTCGCGGCGGAGGATGTGGCCCATCGAATCCCCGCCGGAGCCGCCATGCCCACCACCTCTTCTTCACCCTCGCGCACCGCGCTGACGCTGCTGCTGGGCCTCGCCGGCTTCTGGCTGCTGGCCGACGTGACCGAGGCGCAGACGCCGCAGCAGCGCCGCCTCGTGCTGGACATCGAGCTGCAGCGCCAGGGCCCCGTGCAGTCCGGCGCCGAACGTGGCGAGCAGAAGCTCAGCCAGCGCTGGCAGCTCAGCGCGCTGCTGGAGACCGACGGCTCGCCCATCCCCTACAACCCGCTGGACCCCGAGGACCACCGCCGCCAGCTGCAGGCCGCGCAATCGGCGCAGGCCCATGCCCAGCGCGTGGCCGCTACCGCGCCGATGGCGCCCATGCCCGACATGGCGGCGCTGCAGGCCAAGGCCCAGGCCCTGCAGGCGAAATGCGGCCAGGACAGCGCCTGCCTGATGCGCGAGGCCTCGGCACTCAGCGCCGCCGCCATGCCCGCGGGCACCCAGGGCCGCCTGCAGGCCTATGGCAATGCCGCAGCCGCCTGCGAGAAGCAGCCCGCCGGCAAGGCCCGCACGGCCTGCCAGGCCGAGGCGCGCCGCCAGGCCGGCGGTGGCGTCGACGAACCCGAGGACAACGGCCCGGCCACGCCCTATCTGCTGTTCAACGGTGTCACGGCCTGCGGCCTGCAGCTCACCGCCAAGCTGGATGAGCGCGTGCAGGGCCGCTTCGGCGATGTGCAGGGCTGGGTCAATTACACCGAGACGGCCTCGGGCCAGGAGACCCGCCGCGATGACCTGCGCTGCCCGACGCTGCAGGTCGTGCTCGACACGCGCAACGGCCGCGTCTGGACGTCGCTGGGCATCGTCACGCCGGACGTGCAGGGCGTGCGCACCCGCGAGGAAACCGGCCGCCGCGCGGAGCGCAGCGAGGGCCGCATCGGCCTGCAATGGATGGAGGCGCAGGGCTGGCTGCAGCAGAAGCTGGTGCAGCTGAACGCCGAGCGGCAGGATCAGGCCAAGCTGGGCCCGGCGGAGATCAGGATGAAGTGGAGCTTCAAGCCGGCCTGAGGTGCGGCTATTCCATGTCGCCGAAGCCAAGCAGCGGCATGGCCAGCGCGAAGCAGGTCATCAAAGTGGCGATCAAGGCGATTCGGCGGACCATGACCCTGTTCTCTCCCAGGCTGCCGGGCTTGTCGTGGGCCTGCACGGCCAGGCCCACCAGGAATGAAGGCAACGTGGACAGCATCACCCCGAAGGCCAGGGCTTCCATCCAGTTCGGGAAGCGGGGATAGATCAACCCACCGATGCCACCGATGACCTGACCGGCCACCAGCACCACGGAGAGCGCGCGTACAGGCTGAAGGTCAGCCCAGCTGTACTCGAAACCGAAGGGCGTTTCCTTCACGCCGCCGGCGGCACCCGCGCATCCGTCACCCGCCGCTGGCGGCGCGACGCCGCGGCGCGCAGGTGCAGCAGCGACTCGACGCGCTTGAGCAGGTCGCGGTCGTTCCAGGGCTTCTTGAAGATGCCGTAGACGCCTTCGATCTGGCCCACGCGGCCGTGCAGCTCGTCGTGGCCGGTGATGGCGATGACGGGCAGATCTTCCGTCTCCAGGCTGCCGTGCACGTCGGCGATCAGCTCGAAGCCGTCCTTGTTGGGCATCTCGAGGTCGGTGATCAGCACGGCGATCTCGGGCCTGGCTTCCAGCTCGGCGAGGGCCTCGTTGCCGTCGTTGACCTGCAGGACGGTGAGGCCGGCGCCTTCGAGCAGGCGCTTCAGCTTGGTGCGCACGACGGCGGAGTCGTCGGCGATGAGGACGGTGGGCGGGCCTTCGGGGACGGCCGGCGCGGCCGACGGCGGCTGCATCGGCGTGGGTGCCGTGACGAAGGCGCTGGCCATGGTCGGTGCGCCGCCCACGCCGGGCAGTGGCGGCAGCACGACGGGTGGCGTGGCCGGGCGCGGCTGCCTGCCTTGGGGTGGGCGCTGCGGCGGCGTGTAGTCGCGCGGCGGGCGGTAGTCGTCGCGCTTGAAGGCGGCGATGAGCACGATGATGGCCAGCGGCACCGCGATCAGCACCGGCATCAGATAGGCGCCCAACAACTCCTGCAACTCGTGAAACATCGACTCCATCCCCAGCATGCGAGAGCGGGCAGCCTATCACCCGTCACCCGCGTTCACCACCGAGGAAAGCCGCAAGTACGTGAACCCCTCGCCTGGTTTTGCCGCGCTGAACGCGGGCAAATCCAATCGGTCCCCAAGGGGACGGCGATGCTTGCGGCATCGAGCCGCAAGCACATCGCCCGTGGGCCGGCTAGGGGCGGCCCGGCGCCAGCCTCCCGGTCTCAATCCCGGTTCGTGATGCAGCCGCGGCCTTTGACGAGGCAGCGGGCATAGCTCGGATCGTTCTTCAGCAGGAACATCGCCCGCGCCGCGACCGCCGTGTCGGCGAAGTCCGAGAACACGCCGTCCACGCCCAGCTCGTAGAACGCCAGGTACTCGTTGACCGGGTTGCCCTGGTGGTCGCTGGCCAGGCGCTTCTGCTCGTTGCGGAAGGTGTAGGGGTGCACCATCAGGCCCAGCTTGTGCGCGTTGGCGACGATATCGCTGGCCGGCGTCAGCTTGCGGTCGCGCTCGTCGACGAGGCCGTCGCCGTTCGTGTCGGCGCAGCCGCCGCCGGCAGCGACCACCTTGCAGGCGCTGGAGATCAGGTAGGTCTTCCACGGGCCGACGCCATCGGCATAGCTGCGCACCTCGGCCAGGCCGGCCGGCGTCAGCAAATCCTTGAACAGCCCGGCGCGGCCGGACACGACCCAGTCGTAGGGCTTGTCGTAAGGCTTGTTGAAGGCCAGGCTGCCGTCGGCGTTGACGTCGTCCGCGTCCACCAACTGCACCAGGCGCAGGCTGGACCTGCTGCGCAGGTATTTCAGGTTGGCCATCTCGAAGGACTGCACGATCACCGGCGCGCCGCGGTGGTTCCAGCCGGCGCGCTGCAGCACGTCCAGCAGGCGGTCCTCCAGCGCCAGGCCCAGCTGCTGGTGGTAGGTCGGGTGCTTGGTCTCCGGATAGATGCCGATGCGCCGGCCTTGGGAGCCTGTAAGGCAGCGGACATAGCCCGCGTTGGGTCTGGCAGGGGCGCAGGCAAGGCATGAGGACGAAGTGGGCTCATGCCCACGAGGATCGAGTAACGCCGCATGCGCCCCTGCCAGACCCAACCCGGAGGGCCGATACGAGTAAGGCGCCCGGCAGTGTTGCCGGCTCCTTGCGTGGCGCTGCCACGCTGCGTCACCCGCGCCTTGCCGGACGCCTTACTCGTATCGGCGCGGGCTATGTCCGCTGCCTTACAGGCTCTCCGGCCGACTTGCGCTTCACGAAGGCGATGACCTCCTCCAGCGTCGGGATCTCGAACCTGCCGTTGAAGCTTTGATCGCGATCGGCCAGCGGCTGGATGGCGCGCAGCGTCTTGATCTCGGCCAGCGTGAAGTCGCTGGCGAAGAAGCCCACCTCGGGCACGCCGTCGATGACGGCCGTGCGCCTGCGCGACGCGAACTGCGGCAGCGAGGCGACATTGGTCGTCGCGATCAGGTTGGGCTCGTGGCGGGCGATGAGAACGCCGTCCTTGGTGGCGACCAGGTCGGGCTCCACATAGTCGGCACCCATCGCGATGCCCAGCGCGTAGTTCTCCAGCGTGTGGTCCGGCAGGTAGCCGGTGGCGCCGCCGCGGTGGCCGATGACGAGGGGGGCGTTCTCGGCGCGGGCGCGGCCGTGGTCATGGGCGGAGGCGCGCTGGGACGTGGCCAGCGAGACGGCGGCCAGCAAGCAGATGCCGGCGAGGCGAAGGGTTTTTGACATGGCGGGGGGCCTGTGAAAGGACATGCATCGCAGGCTAGGCAGTGGCGGTGACAGCCTCGTGAACCGACACCCCCTAGTCGTTCTTGCGCGGGCTGTGGGGCGCTGGAGTGATGGTTTTGCGGCGGTTGCTGCCGGTCGGCCTCATCTCGCTGCTCACCGCTCTCGGCCAAGGCCGGGTAGCGGCTAGGATGCCGACCCGGTCGGCGTCGGACGGGCCGACCTCGTCTTCTACGGCACCGGCGTCCTCCAGCGCTGCATGGGTGATCGCGGACCGATCAAGGCGCCGCCGTCGAACTGACCCATCTAACGACACGCCAAGGAGACAAGCGATGCAAATGCCGACAAGGCGGGGCTTCATCAAGTGTGCAGCGGCTTGCTGCTCCAGCTCTGGCGCGGCGGTCTGGGCAACACCCGATCTCGCAGGCGTCTGGTCCGGCTTTCTCGGCTTGGACGATCCGCCGACGCTGCTGACGCTGCGGGTCGTGAGCAACTCCGCAGCCGAACTGACCATCGTCGGCATGGGTGCGATCCCCCTGAGCCGGTTCAGGGTCATGGCGCAAGGCATCGAGTTCGAGATTGACAGGCCCAAGGGCACTTTCGCAGGCACGCTCAACGATGCCGGTGATCTCGTCGGCTCCATCCGGCGCGGCGACGGCAGCATTCCGCTGACGTTCGTTCGCGGTGATCTCTACACCGAACCGGCCATGCCCCCGGTGCCCCTGGGACCCATCACAGCCGATGGTCTGAAGGCGTTGCGAACGGCGGCAGGCTGTCCGGCGATGGGGGTCGCCTGGCAGCGCGGCAATGGGCCCGTCCACGTCATCGTCGATGGGCGACGCGCCGCGCAGGGCGACGCCCTGGTCCAGCCGACGGACCGCTGGCACCTCGGCTCGGTGACCAAAAGCATGACAGCGACGCTTGCAGCGCGGATGGTCGAACGGGGAAAGCTGACCTGGACGACACCGCTGCGAGAGCTGCTGGGTTCCGGCGTCCCCGACATGCATGTCGCGTATCGCGACCTCAACCTGCTCCATCTGCTCAGCCACCGCGGCGGCCTTGCCCGCGATGCGCCCGCTGAGTCCTATGCGCATCTGCCGCCGGCCCAGCAACGCCTGGCCTATGTCCAGGCGGCGTTGAAGCTGGAGCCGGTCGGCGAGGCCGGCAAGGCCACGGTCTACAGCAATGCCGGCTATGTCGCCGCGGGCCTGGTGCTGGAGATCGCCGGCGAGGCCGCATGGGAGGAACTTATTGCAAAGCATGTGTTCGATCCCCTCGGCGTGCGCGACTTCGGCTTCGGCCCGCCCGGCATTGCCGGCCGCTTCGACGAACCCCAGGGCCACCGCATGGGTGCACGCGGCCTCGAGCCGGTCCGGTCGGACATTGCATTTGCATTGGGCCCCGCCGGCCGCGTCCACATGACTCTGGGTGACCTGGCGTCGTATCTGCGCGCACACCGCGACCGGCAGGCCGGCTTCCTGAAGCCCGCGTCGTGGGACACGCTCCACACGCCGCCGTTCGGCGGCAACTACGCGTTGGGTTGGGAGGTCACCGGAACCGGCGTCCTCGTGCACGGTGGAACCAATAGTTGGTGGAAGAGCGAGGTCCGAGTCGACCCGCGACGGCGATTGCTCAGTACGGCGGTCACGAACGTGTTGAACGGGAACGGGCAGAAGGCGCTGCTGCTGCTTGAGGACGCAGCGGCCTTGTCCTGACCGACGGCGAGCTGAAGACGGCTCCGGGTCGATGGCTGCCGGCGGTCAGGCCCGCCGCGAACGACTGAGACCCGCCTAAAGCGGTTGCTTCCCAGGCCTATCGCGCGGCGCCCCAAAGCTCAAAACGTCAGCACAAAACACGCCCCACCCCCCGGCCGCCTGGCGTGGCGCACCGTGCCGCCCAGGCCGTGCACGAGCTGGCGCACGATGGCCAGGCCCACGCCGCTGCCGCCCTCGCGCGTCGTGAAGAAGGGCGTGAAGATGCGCTGCTCCAGCCCCGGCGCGACGCCCGGGCCGTTGTCGGCCACCGTCAGCCGCAGGCGCGCGCCGCGGCTCAGCCGGGCCTCGATGGTCAACGCCGGCGACGGCCGGCCAGCGCAGGCCTGCAGCGCGTTCTGCGCGAGGTTGATGAGCACCTGCTCCAGCTGGGCCGCGTCGGTGCGCAGCGCCAGCGTCTCGGGCTCGACGCTCAGCGCCACCGTGCCGCCCGCGGCCTCCCAGGCCGGTGACAGCAGCCGCTGCACGGCCCGCAGCAGCGGCAGCAGCGGCGTGTCGGCCAGCGTCGGCGCCGGCGGCTGGCTGACGCTGCGGTAGCGCTCGACAAAGCCCTGCAGATGCGCTGCGCGCCGTGCCAGCGCCGCGAGCGCGGCCTGCAGCTCCTCGTGCTCGCCGGCCTCCAGCAGCGCCTGTGCGCTGCCGGCCAGCGATGCGATGGGCGTCAGCGAATTCATGATCTCGTGCGTCAGCACCTGCACCAGCTGGCGCCAGGCGACGAGCGTCTCGGTCTCCAGCTCCGACTCGATGGGTGCCAGCGCGGCCAGCCGCCAGGCCTCGCCCTGCACCGTCAGCGCCGACACGGCCAGCACCGCGCGCTCCTGCCCATGCTCGGTCGGCAGCGTGACGACGCGCCGGCCGGGCTCGGCGTCCAGCAGCGCGAGCAGGGCCGTGGGCTCGACCGCGCGGCCCGGCGCGATGAGGCGGCGCGCCGCGGCGTTCAGCGCCAGCGGTGCGCTGCCGGCGGCGAGGCGCCACAGCGCCAGCGGCGCGTGTTCGAGGGCCGCGTCCAGGTCCGGCCGCGGCGCGGGCGGCGGGTCGGGCGGCGGTGGCGCGGGCCGATGGGCCAGCCGCGTCAAGGCGCTCCAGCCGAAGGCGGCGGCGATGAGGCCCACGAGCACGCAGGCGACCAGCAGCCGCGGTGAGTCCAGCGACGCACCGGCACCGGCCGAACTCGCCGTCAGCAGCAGCGCGGCGGCGGCGACGCGGGCGCGGTCATGGCCGGTCTTAGAGGCCATGCTTTTCGAGCCTGCGGTAGAGCGCCGCACGGCTCACGCCCAGCAGCCGGGCGGCCTGGCTGATGTTGCCGTCGGCCTGGGCGAGGGCCGCCTGCACGGCCTCGCGTTCGCGTTGCTCCAGGTCCAGCGTCGGCTCCTCGCGCACAGCGGGCGTTGTCGGCGCCACCAGGCCGAAATCGTCCCAGCTGAACACCGGCCCGCGCGCCAGCAGCGTCGCGCGCTCGCAGGCCTGGCGCAGCTCGCGCACATTGCCCGGCCAGCGGTAGGCGCCGAGCCGCGCCAGCGCATCGGGGGTCAGCTCGACGGCGCGCTTCGCGAACTGGGCCAGGTAGTGCTTCAGCAGCAGCGTGATGTCGCCCGCCCCGCGCTCGCGCAGCGGCGGCACGCGCAGCACGACGGTGTTGAGGCGGTAGAGCAGGTCGGGCCGGAAGCGGCGCGCGTCGAACAGCTCGGCTTCGGCCACGTTGGTGGCAGCCAAAACTCGCACGTCGACCGGCACGGGCTTGTCGCTGCCCACCGGCGTCACCTCGCGGCGCTCCAGCGCGGCCAGCAGCTTGGCCTGTTGCGTCAGCGGCAGGTTGCCGATCTCGTCGAGGAAGAGCGTGCCGCCCGCCGCCGCGACAAAGCGCCCCGGCCGTGCCTCGCGCGCATCGGTGAAGCTGCCGCGCCGGTGGCCGAACAGCTCGCTCTCCACCAGCGCCTCGGGCAACGAGCCCATGTCGACGGCCAGCAGCGGGCCTTGCGAGCGAGGCGACGCGCGATGCAGCGCGCGGGCGACGAGCTCCTTGCCGACGCCGTTCTCGCCCAGGATGAGCACGCTGGCCTCGCTGGCGCCGACCTGCGCAATCTGCGCACGCAGCGACTGCATCGCGGGCGACTCGCCCAGCAGTTCGCCGACCACCGGCGCTGGCGCGCGGCGAGCGAGCGCCGCCTGCACGCAGGCCACGAGCCGCTCGTTGGCCCAGGGCTTGGTGATGAAATCCACCGCGCCGCTCTTGAGCGCCTGCACGGCCAGCTCGACCTCGGCATAGGCGGTCATGACGATGACGGCCGGCGCCGGAACCTTGCCTTGGCGCGCGACGACCTCGCGCAGCAGCGCCAAGCCGGCCGCGCCGTCGCTGGCGCCGGGCGCGAAGTTCATGTCCAGCAGCAGCAAGTCGGGCGCGGTGTCGTCCAGCGCGGCGGGCAGCTCGCGCGGATCGTGCCGCACGGCCACCGGCGCCAGCTTGCGCAGCGCCAGCCGCGCGGCCAGCGCCACGTCGGGGTCGTCGTCGAGGATGAGGATGCCGGGCATGGGAGGGCGCGACTCTAAGCGCGGGGCGCGAGCTCCCGCAAGGCGGTGTCCGGAACCGGACAGTGCGCCTGTCCGCTTGCGGACGTTCCATGGTCATTTGTGCTGCTTTTCCCAGGAAAACGCCCTGGCCCGGCTCTTGCGGAAAGCCGGGCCATGACCCCGCTCACCTCTTCCACTTCCTGGCGCGGCGCCTGGCGCCAGCTGCGCGCCGAACCCGGCACCGCCCTCCTCGTCATCACCGGCCTGGCCCTGGGCCTGGCGCTGACGCTGCTGACCGCCTGCCTGCTGCGCGACGTGCTTTGGCCCGACACGAAGATGCCCGAGCCCGAGCGCGTCGTCGCCTTCGAATGGAAGACGCGTTCGCCCGGCGGCGGCTACAGCGACTGGATCAGCCACGTGCCCAACACGCCGCTGCGCCAGGCGCTGCGCGACACCGGCGCGCCGGTGGGCGCGATGAGCCGCGCCATCGCCGTGCCGCTGCTGACGCGCGCCGTCGATGCCCAGGGCGCGACCCACCATGCGCGGCTGACGACGACCCTGGTCGACCCCGACTTCGAAAGCCTCTTCGGCGTACGGCCCCTGGCCGGCGACCTGAAGGCGGCGCTGACGGCGCCGGAAGGCCTGGCGTTGACGGAGGCGGGCGCGAACAAGCTGTTCGGGACGACGCAGGTCGTCGGCCGGCCGGTCACCGCCCTCATCACCGTCCCTGGCGACGACGGCCAGCCCCACGCGGTGGCGCTGACGCTGACCGTCATGGCCGTGCTGCCCGCGCCCAGCCTGAACTCGTCGGTGATCTACGAGGCGCTGGCCGGCTTCAATGCGCCGCCGGCCAAGTCCTTCGTCGAGCGGGCGAGCATGTGGACCTGGGGCAATGGCCATCTCTACGCCCGCCTGCAGCCCGGCGCCACGGCCGCCCAGGTGAGCGCGCTGGCGGACCGCCTGCAGCAGAGCCAGCCCGTGCCCAAGGGCCTGCCCGCCGACTTCCTGAAGGGCGGCGGCAGCTTTGCCTCGCTGCGCGCGCTGCCCGTCGCCGACCTGGGCCTGCACGGCGCCGGCAGCGGCCCACGCCGCCTGCAGCTCGGCAGCCTGGCCGCGGCCGCCTTCGGCGTGCTGGCGCTGGCCGTCATCAACTTCGTCAACCTGTGGAGCGTGCGCACGCTCAAGCGCCAGCGCGAGATCGGCCTGCGCAAGTCGCTCGGCGCGGGCGCGCCGGCATTGGCCGCGCAGTTCTTCGTCGAGGCGCTGCTGGTGGCGGGCATGGCCGGCGGGCTGGGGCTGCTGCTGGCCTGGTTCGGCGAGCCGCTGATGTCGGTGCTGATGCAGCACAGCTTCGACACGCCGGTGCTGTCCGCCGCCCATGTGGCGCTCACGGCCTTGCTGTGCGTCGTCATCGCCGCGTTGAGCGCGCTGCCGCTGACGCATATCGCGCTGCGCGTGCGCCCGGCCGAATCGCTGGCCGGCCGCAGCCACAGCGAAGGCCGTGCGAGCCGCTGGCTGCGCCGGCTGATGACGACGCTGCAGTTCGGCGCCGCGGCACTGTTTGCGGCGATGGCGTTGACGGTGGCCTGGCAGACCCGCCATGTGGGCGACTTGCCGCGCGGCTTCGAGGTGGACGACCGCGTGGCCGTGGACCTGCCGTGGGAGACGCAGGCGGCCCAGACGATGGCGCTGCTGGCACGCATCCAGGCCTGGCCCGAGGTCATTGCGGCGGCGGCGTCTGACGACGTGCCGGGCCGCAGCTTCGGCGAGTGGTACACCGAATACACCGGGCCGAGCGGGCAGGCCGTCCCGCTGCGCCACGCCGCCAATTTCACGCCCGGCCATCTGGACGTGTACGGCATGCGGGTGCTGGCCGGCCAGCTGTCGGCCGACCATCGCGCCGAGGTGGCGAGGAACGGTGTCGTGCTGGACCGCAACGCCGTGCGCGCGCTCGGCTTCGCCAGCCCCGCGGCGGCCGTTGGCCAGAGCGTGTTCGACGAGGGCAAGCCGGCCACCGTCGTCGCCGTCATCGACGACATCCGCGTCGAAGGCCCGCGCAGCCCCGTCTCGCCGCACCTCCTCACGCCGGTGGTGGAGCGCGCGGCCGGCGTCATCAGCGTGCACAGCCGCAGCCCGGCCGAAACGCGCGTCAAGCTGGCCGCCCTCGTCAACGAGACGCTGCCCGACGCGCAGGCCCAGGCGCTGTCCGTGCGCGACCAGCAGGCCCGCGTCATGGCCGAGGACACGCGCATCGGCCAGCTCATCGCCCTGGCCGGCGCGCTGGCGCTGCTGCTGGCCGCCGTGGGCATCTATGCGCTGGCCGCCTACACGCTGCGCCGCCGCGAGCGCGAGATCGTGCTGCGCAAGCTGCACGGCGCGGGCGCCGCGGTCGTGGCGCGGCTGCTGCTGAAGGAATTCGCCGGGGTGCTGGCCGCGGCCTGCGTCGTGGCGCTGCCGCTGGCGGCGTGGGTCACGCAGATGTACCTGAGCGGCTTCGTCGTGCGCGCGCCGGTGGGGCCGGGGTCGCTGTGGGTGCTGCTGGCGTCCGTCGCGCTGCTGGCGGCGGTGACGGCGCTGGCCGTGGCCCGCCATCTGCGCGCGGCGCTGGCGCTGCGGCCGCTGCAGGCCTTGCGAGGTTGACGCGCGATGAGCGACATGGCCGACCAGAGGCATATCTCCGGCGCCGCGATGGACCGCCGCGTCGCCGTGCCGCGTCGCTATGGCGCGATCGTGCTGGCCGTGGTGGCGGTGGTCGCCCTCGCCTGGGCGCTGCTGCGCTGGTGGCCGCGCGGCGTGCCGGTCTCGCGCGCCGATGTGGAGATCGCGGCGGCCAAAACCGGACCCTTCCGCGACGTCGTCGTCGGCCGCGCGACGGCGCAGCCGCTGCAGTCCGTGCTGCTGGACGCGACCGAGGACGGCCGCGTCGAGCAGGTGTTGGTGAAGGACGGCGCGCGCGTCGAGGCCGGCCAGCTGCTCGTCGTGCTGAACAGCACGCAGCGCGCGCAGGAGCTGATGGCGCGCAGCAGCGAGGCGGCCCAGCAGTTGGCCAACTTCTCGACGCTGCGCGCCGCGTGGATGCAGGCCCAGGCCATGCAGCGCCGCACGCTGACCGAGGCGCAGTTCGAGCTGGAGCGCGTGCGCCGCCTGCACCAGCGCAACCGCGAGCTGGCGGCCACGGGCTTCCTGTCGCCATCGGCGCTGGAGGATTCGGCCGACAAGCTGTCCATGGCCGAGCGCCTGTTCGCCCAGCAGCAGGCCGACGGCCGCGAGGAGCTGGCCGTGCGCGAGCAGTCCGTGCAGGCCATGCAGCGCGCCGTGGCCGACCTGAACAAGCGGCTGGATGCGATGCGCACCGCCAGCGAAGGCCTGGCCGTGCGCGCACCGGTGGCCGGCCGCGTGACGGGCCTGACGCTGCAGGTCGGCGAGAGCGTGCGCGCTGGCACGCGCATCGCGCGGCTGGACAGCCTAGGCCGCTTCAAGCTCGACCTGCGGCTCGACGAATTCCACCTCGGCCGCGTGCGCGAAGGCCTGGCCGCGACGCTGACGCACGAGGGCCGCGACCATGCGCTGCACGTCGCCCGCATCGACCCGCAGGTCAAGGACGGCCGCTTCAGCATCGAGCTGCTGTTCGACGGAGATGCGCCCGCCTTGCAGGTCGGCCAGGGCCTGGACGTGCGGCTGACGCTGGGCAACACCCAGCAGGCGCTGCTGCTGCCCGACGCCGGCTTCTACGCCGACACCGGCGGCGCCTGGGCCTTTGTGCTGGCCGCCGATGGCCGCCATGCCGCGCGGCGCGAGTTGAAGCTGGGCCGGCGCGCCGACGGCGTCGTCGAAGTCCTTGGCGGCCTGCAGCCTGGCGAGCGGGTCGTCGTCTCACCTTACCGCGCCTTTGCCGGCGCGACATCTCTCCAACTGGATTGATCCATGTTCCAACTCAAGCACCTCACCAAGACCTTCCGCAGCGGCGACATCGAGACCACGGCGCTGGACCGCATCGACCTCGACATCGAGGCCGGCGAATACCTCGCCATCACCGGCCCGTCGGGCTGCGGCAAGTCCACGCTGCTGGGCATCCTCGGCCTGCTGGACGCGCCCAGCGGCGGCGAGTACTGGTTCGACGGCCACAACGTCGCCGGCTGGAGCGAGAAGCAGCTCAACACGCTGCGGCGCGGGCGCATCGGCTTCGTGTTCCAGAGCTTCAACCTCATCGACGACTTGAGCGTGGCCGAGAACATCGGGCTGGCGCTGGAGTACGGCGAGATGCCTTCACGCGAGCGCCGCCAGCGCGTCAACGAAGTGATGGAGCGCCTGGGCCTGACCCATCGCGCCGGGCACCGGCCCAGCCAGCTGAGCGGCGGCCAGCAGCAGCGCGTGGCGATTGCGCGTGCCATTGCCGCGCGGCCTGCTTTGTTGCTGGCCGACGAACCCACCGGCAACCTCGACAGCGCGCATGGGGCAGAGGTCATGCGCATCCTGCGCGAGCTGAACGCCGACGGCACGACGCTGGTGATGGTGACGCACTCGCTGGAGCATGCGGCGCAGGCGTCGCGGACGTTGCGGTTGCTGGATGGAAGGGTGGTGGTGGATGCGGTGGCCGCAGTGGCTTGATGCGGTGGCGCGGGAGGCGAGGATGGCCCGCGGCATAGTCGGGCCATGCGCCTCCTCTTTTTCGTCGCGGCCCTGCTTGCCGCCGGTCCCGCCGCCGCAGCCTGCGAGAGCCGGTGGTACATGCCCACCGCGCAGGTCATGACCCTCGCTCCTGACGGCGAGTTCCGCCGCACCCACTTTGCCAGCGGCGAGTTGCACGCCGTCAGCCGCGGCGGCCAGGAAAAACCGGGCGTGGAGCTGCTCTACGTTCGCGCGGCGTCCGGCGGGGCCATCCTCGTCAAGGGCGTGGTTGCGGCGGAGGTCGATCGCGTCGCGCGGGATTCGCCGTGGGTGATGCTCGAGTCCGCCCCGGTCCTGGGCGTGCTGGACGACGCGTTCCGCAAGCTGAGCCCTTGCGGCGAACCCGGCCGCTACGCGGCGGTCGTCAAGCCGCAGGCTGCATCGAATGAGACCTCGTCGCGCTTTGTCGGCGCCACCGTCACTGCCTTCGTGGAGCGGCCGGGCGAAGTCAGCTTCGACATCCGCTTTCCCGGCGCGCCGGCGCCCGTCGTCGCCGGCAAGCTGACCTATCTCGACCCGGCGCCCGCGCTGCCCGACGCAACCGATGTCGGCGGCTTCAGCGTCGTGCGCGGGGGCGAGGAGACCTTCGTCGCCCCGCTGGGCATGACCGCGGCGGAGCTGCGCGCCAGACTCTCGCAGGGCAAGCGGTGATCGCCTCCCAGTTCGTCTTCCACCTCACCCTGCAACGCGACAAGGTCGAGTCCTTCGACCGTTATCCCTTCAACCGCTGCTGTCGTAGGTGGCTCGGGGCTGGGTTTTGGCGTGAGAGTGGTGCGGGGATTTCGCCCCCGCGGGCGACCTACTTTCTTGTGCGGACAAGAAAGTAGGCAAAGAAACCGCCCCCGACCGCCCCGCCCCTGCGGGGTTCCCGAGCAACGCAAGATCCGAAGCCCCGCGCCGAACTCGCGCCGCTACGCTCTGCTCAAACAGGCGGCGCGAGTCAGTTCTTGAAGCGAGCTGCGCTCGCGGGCTTCGGATCTTGCGTTGCTCGGCGGGACTCAAGGGGGAAGTGAAATACCTCGGTGCGGACGGCTTGTGGGTTTGACGTTGTGGCCGTCCCAGGCGCGACACCAGCGCCCGCTTACGATGCGCGCCCATGCACCCCCTAGTTCGAAGTCTTGCCGGCCTGCTGGCGGCCCTGGCTCTGGGCGGCGCCCGGGCTGAGGCCGACGCCGGGCCGCTGGAGGTGCAGTTCCGCAGCGTCGCTGTGCCGCAGAACTCGGTGCCGGCCATCGCCCAGGACCGCGCCGGCTTCCTGTGGGTGGCCACCAGCGCCGGCGTGATGCGCTACGACGGCTACCGGCTGCGGCCCGTCGAGCTGGCCGGCGACACGACGGCCCGGCGCAGCCTGGGCTGGGTGCGGGCCTTTGCAGCCGGCGCCGACGGCCGCATGTGGATCGGTACCGAATTCCAAGGCCTGGTGGCCCACGACCCGGCGCGCAACCGCGTCGAGCGCCATGCCGGGGGCGCGCCTCAGGCGCCCATCCGCGCGCTGGCCGAGGGGCGCGACGGCGCCGTCTGGGTCGGCACCGTGGGCGCCGGCCTCTACCGCTACGAGCCGCGCACCGGCCGTGTCGAGCCGCAGGCGCTGGACTGGCGCGGCGCGCCCGAGACGCGCGTGCTGGCCCTGCTGGCCAGCCGCGACGGCACGGTCTGGGCCGGCCACTGGCGCGGCCTGGCACGGCGCAAGGCCGATGCCGGCGGCGCCTGGCAGCAGGTTGCCCTACCCGGCCTGGCCGACGGCGACCCGGTGCTGGCGCTGGCCGAGGACCGCCAGGGTCGGCTCTGGCTGGGCACGCAGGACGGGCACTTGGGCATCGTCGAGAACGACCGCGTGCGCTGGGTGCAGGCGCTGGGTCTGCCGGTGCAGGCCATCGCGCAGGACGGCGACGGGCAGATGTGGGTGGGCAGCAAGAACGGCCTGTTCCGCATCGATGCCGGCAGCGGCGCCGTCGACGCGCGGCTGCGCCACGACCCGCGCCGCGCGACCGGCCTGGCGGGCAACGACATCAGCGCCGTGCTGCGTGACCGCAGCGGCGCGATGTGGGTCAGCGGCTACGGCCTGGGCCTGCAGCGTCATCTCAGCCACCCCGCGCTGGCCGTGCGCGGTCCCGATGCCGACCCGGCCGGCCCGCTGGCCGAGGCCGATGTGCGCGCCGTGCTGGCCCGGCCCGGCGGCGACGTGCTGGCCGCGACGCAGACCGGCCTCGTCGTGCGGCTGGACGGGCGCCCGGGCGGCGAGCTGCAGACGCTGGGGGTGTGGCCGCGCGAGCGCCGCAGCGTCGTAGAGATGATGGCCGCGTCGGCGGACGGCAGCCTGTGGATGGCCGCGGCCGGCCGGCTGGAGCACCGCGCTGCCGACGGCCGCCTGCTGCGCGACTGGCCGCTGGACGGCGGCCGCGCGCAGCAGTTGCTCGTGCGCGCCGATGGCAGCGTCTGGGTGGGCCTACAGGAGGGGCTGTACCGCCTGGCCGGGCCGGACGCGGCGGGCCTGGAGCGGGTCCAGCCGGTGGGTGACGCGAAGCTGCGGGGCGGCGTCTACGTGCTGCGGCTGGCGCCGGATGGGCGGTTGTGGGTGGGCGGCCAGGCCGGCCTGTTCCGCGAACGCGAGGGCGGTGGCCTGGAGCCGGTGCCGCAGGCGCCCGGCGAAGGCCTGGGCGCTCCGGCCGTCATGGCCCTGCTGTGGGGCCGCGATGGCCGGCTGTGGCTGGACACGGCGGTCAGCGGCCTGCACCGCCTCAAGGGCTGGGATGCCGAGGGCCGTGCGCGCTTCGAGCGCGTCAGCGAGCGCCACGGCATGGACGGCGTGTTCGGCGGCCATCTGCACGAGGACGCGCAGGGCCGCATCTGGAGCCAGCTCCACGTCTACGACCCCGGCGCCGACCGCATCGACAGCTTCGGCAGCGCCGAGGGGGCGAGCTTCGGCAGCTTCTGGTTTTTCGCCAGCGCCGAGCTGCCGGACGGTGGCCTGCTGTTCGGCGGCAGCCGCGGCCTGCTGCGCGTGCAGCCTGCGGCCTGGCGCAGCCGCGCAGGCGACGCGCCGCTGGTCATCAGCGGCCTGCGCGTGAACGGCCAGCCCCACGACCCGCCGCGCGGCGCGGGCGAAACGCTCAGGCTGATGCCGGGCGAGCGCACGCTGTCCGTCGAGTTCGCGGCGCTGGACTATGCCGACCCCGCACGGCTGCGCTACGAGTACCGGCTGCAAGGGCTGGACAGCGACTGGACCCGCGTGGACGCCAGCGCCCGCAGCCCCAGCTTCGGTCCGCTGGCACCGGGCCGTTACGTGCTGCAGGTGCGCGCCACGGCGGATGCGTCGCGCTGGAGCGGCGAGATGCTGCAGCTGCCCATCGAGCTGGCGCCGGCCTGGTGGGAGACCACGGCGGCCCGCATCGCCGGCGCGCTGCTGGGGCTGCTGGCCATCTGGGGCTGGATGCGCTGGCGCACCCGCCAGCTGCGCCAGCACGAGGCCGAGCTGCAGGCGCTGGTGGACGAGCGCACGGCCGAGCTGCGCGAGCTCAGCCTGACCGACGCGCTGACCGGCCTGCGCAACCGCCGCTATCTGGAGATGCGGCTGGACGACGACCTTGGCCTGTGCCTGCGCCGCTTCGAGACGCCCGATGGCGACGGCCCCGGGCCCGATGCCGACCTCGCGCTGATGCTGCTGGACATCGACCACTTCAAGCGCATCAACGACAGTGCCGGCCATGCCGCGGGCGATGCGGTGCTGGTGCAGCTGGCGGCGCGGCTGAAGAGCGTGTTCCGCGAGACCGACTCGCTGGTGCGCTGGGGTGGCGAGGAGGTGCTGGCGGTGGTGCGCGAGACCGACCGGCGCGACGCCGCCGAGCTGGCCGCGCGCGTCTGCGCGGCGGTGCGCGACGCGCCCTTCGATATCGGCGGCGGCCAGCAGGTGCAGGTGACGGTGTCCATCGGCTTCTGTGCCTTCCCGCTGGACCCGCGGCATCCGCGGCAGTGGGACTGGCGCGCCTGCCTGGCGCTGGCCGATTCGGCCCTCTACGCCGCCAAGGCGCAGGGGCGCGACGGCTATGTGGGCGCCGTGCGCAGCCACGGGCTGGCGCCGCGGGATGCGCCCGCGGATCTGGCGGCGTGGCGGACTCAGACGCGGCTGGACGTCGCCAGCAGCGCCGTCGACGACGCGCTCACGGCCTGACCGAAAGGCGCGGGCAGGGTTGGAAGTAGGGACAGGGTCAGCAGCAGGCGGCTGCCGCCTTGTGGCGGGGCGACACTCGCGTCGCCAAAGGAGATCCAGATGCCGCACGCCATCCGTCGCCACCTCGCCCTGCTGCTCGTCACCTGTTGCGCTGCCGCCAGCGCTGCGGACCTGGATGCGCAGGAGCAGCGGATCGTCGCCCACGTGCAGCGCCACACGCCCGAGGCGCTGAAGCTGCTGGAGCGCAGCGTGCTCATCAACAGCGGCACGCTGAACCCGGCCGGCGTGCGCGAGGTCGGCGCCGTCTACGCCAAGGAGTTCGAGATGCTGGGCTTCAAGACGCGCTGGGTCGACATGCCCGCCGAGATGAAGCGCGCGGGCCATCTCGTCGCAGAGCGCGCCGGAAACCAGGGCAAGCGGGTGCTGTTGATCGGCCACCTCGACACGGTCTTCGAGAAGGACAGCGCCGTGCCGCCATGGCAGAGCGACGGCAGCAAGGTGCGCGGCCAGGGCGTGTCCGACATGAAGGGCGGTGACGTCATCGTGCTGCTTGCGCTGCGGGCCTTGCATGAGGCGGGCGCGCTGGAGGGCCGCACCGTGCGCGCCGTCTTCACCGGCGACGAGGAGCGCGTCGGCAGCCCGGCCGATGTCGCCCGCGCTGCGCCGATCGACGCGGCGAAGCAGAGCGACGTGGCGCTGGCTTTCGAGGGCGCGACGCGCGACGAGCAGGGCCGCGACGCCGCCACCATCGGCCGGCGCGCCTCGGGCGGCTGGAAGCTGGAGGTCACGGCCCGCACCGGACACTCGTCCGGTGTCTTCGGCAAGGACGGATATGGCGCGCTGTACGAGGCGGCGCGCGTGCTCAACGCCTTCCGCGAGCAGCTCATCGAGCCCGACCTGACCTTCAACGCCGCCACCATCGTGGCCGGCACCAGCGCCAAGTGGGACGACGGTGAAAGCCAGGGCCAGGCCTTCGGCAAGACCAACGTCATCCCGCGCGACGCCCAGGTGCGCGGCGACCTGCGCTACCTGACTGCCGCGCAGGGCTCGCGAGCGCGCGAGCGAATGCAGGCCATCGTCGACCAGGCCCTGCCCGGCACGCGCTCGCGCATCAGCTTCCAGGAGAACTACCCGCCGATGTCGCCCACGCCGGGCAACCTGAAGCTGCTGGAGGCCTACTCGAAAGCCAGCGCCGACGCGGGCCTGGGCGCCATCGTGCCCTTCCCGCCGGGGCAGCGCGGCGCGGGCGACGTGCAGTTCGTCGCGCCCTTGGTCGACAGCCTGGACGGCCTCGGCGCGGCGGGCGGCGGCGCGCACACGCCGGACGAGTGGCTGGAGATCGCGTCCATCGAGCGCAGTGCGATCCGGGCGGCGTTGCTCATCTATCGACTGACTCGTTGAGGCCGCCTTCCTAAAATTCGGGCATGGCCGCCCGCATTCCCCTCGAACTGCTCGCTCCCGCCCGCGATGCCGACATCGGCATCGAGGCCGTCAACCACGGCGCCGATGCCGTCTACATCGGCGGCCCCGGCTTTGGCGCGCGCGACAAGGCGCCCAACCGCATCGAGGACATCGCGCGGCTCGTGAAGCATGCCCACCGCTTCAACGCGCGCATCTTCGTGACGATGAACACCATCCTGCGCGACGACGAGCTGGAGGGCGCGCGCCAGCAGGCCTGGCAGCTCCATGAGGCCGGCGTTGATGCGCTGATCGTGCAGGACATGGGCCTGCTGGAGCTGGACCTGCCGCCCATGCAGCTGCATGCCAGCACGCAGACCGATATCCGCACGCCCGAGAAGGCGCGCTTCCTGCAGGACGTCGGCTTCTCGCAGATGGTGCTGGCCCGCGAGCTGGACCTGAAGCAGATCATCGCCATCCGCGAGCAGGTGCAGCGGGCCACGCTGGAGTTCTTCGTGCACGGCGCGCTGTGCGTGGCCTACAGCGGCCAGTGCTTCATCAGCCATGCCCACACCGGCCGCAGCGCCAACCGCGGCAGCTGCAGCCAGGAGTGCCGGCTGCCCTACACGGTGACCGACGCCAGGGGCCGCATCGTCGCCCACGACAAGCATGTGCTGAGCCTGAAGGACAACGACCAGAGCGCCAACCTCGAAGCCCTTGTCGACGCCGGCGTCCGCAGCTTCAAGATCGAGGGCCGCTACAAGGACATGGCCACCGTCAAGAACGTGACGGCGCACTACCGCTCGCTGCTGGACGCGCTGATGGAGAAGCGGCCCGAGCTGGCGTCGACGGGCCATGGCCGCTGCACTTTCACGTTCACGCCCGAGCCCGAGCAGGCCTTCAACCGCGGCGGCACCGACTACTTCGTCAATGGTCGCCAGATCGACATCGGCGCCTTCGATAGCCCCAAGCATGCCGGCCTGGTGCTGGGCGAGGTGGTGCGCGTGGGCGCGGCGGATTTCGACATCGACACGCGCGACGCGGCCAAGGTCGTCAACAACGGCGACGCGCTGACCTGGTGGGACCGCCAGGGCGAGCTGCAGGGCGTGCCGGTCAATGTCGCCACAGCGCTGGGTGGAACGAAGTGGCGCATCGCGCCGAACCTGTCGAAAGGCCAGGCCTTCGGTGACTTGAAGGACCTCTTCCCCGGCACGGCTGTCAGCCGCAACCGCGACATGGCCTGGGAGCGCCTGCTGGCCAAGCCGAGCAGCGAGCGCCGCATCGCGGTCGACCTGACGCTGGCCCAGGTGAATGACGGCTTCGAGCTGACGCTGAAGGACGAGACCGGCGCGCGCGCGTCGGTGAAGCTGGCCTGCGCGCACGAGCCGGCGCGCGACACGGCCCAGGCCGACGCACAGATGAAGGACGCGCTCGCCAGATTGGGCGACACGATCTTCGAGGCCCGCCGCGTGCGCCTGGCGATGCGCGGCGAGCCGCCGTTCCTGCCGGCCAGCAAGCTCAATGCGCTGCGCCGCGACGGCATCGCCGCGCTGGAGGCCGCGCGCGCCGCCGCCTTCGAGCGCCTGCCGCGCGCCACCCCCGTGGACCCGCCGGCGCCCTACCCCGACGACACGCTGACCTATCTCGCCAACGTCTACAACACGCGTGCCGCCGCCTTCTACGCGCGCCATGGCGTCAAGGTCATCGCCGCCGCCTACGAGAGCCACGAGGAGCTGGGCGAGGTGCCGCTGATGATCACCAAGCACTGCGTGCGCTGGAGCCTGAGCCTGTGCCCCAAGCAGGCCAAGGGCGTGACCGGCGTGCAGGGCACCGTGCGCGCCGAACCGCTGACGCTGACCCACGGCGAAGACACGCTGACGCTGCGCTTCGACTGCAAGCCCTGCGAGATGCATGTCGTCGGCGCGATGCGCAGGAACGTGCTGAAGCAGCTCAAGGCCGAGCCCATCACCTTCTACCGCAGCCGCACGGCCGCATAAGCCGGCAGAACTTCCAGGCCGGAACCGGCCAGATCCGGGCATCGCACCCGCCGCGCGATGACACACTCGCCCCCCATCTCATGGGAGGGAGACAAGGGTGTCGCAGAACACGAACGGGCCAAACCTGGATTCGGCGGTGGAGCGCGCCCGAGGGGCTGGCGAAGCGGGCCGATGGCAAGGCGTGACGATGCAGCGGGCTCATGCCCGCAAAGAGGAGCAACGCCGCCAGCGGTCTGAAGTGCCAGACCAGCGGGTGTGCAGCGCTGTTCAACGAAGTGGTGAACATGCCGACGCCGCGAAGGTGGTCAGGCGGGGAGACGTTCGATGAGTAGCGAGCGGTCCACTGCCGAGTCCAGGTTCACACTGACCCGGCGCCGCGTCATCGGCAGCGGCGCCGCGGCCGTCACGCTGCTGGTGCACGAGCTGGCGCTGGCCTTCAAGCCACCGGTGCGCAGGAATCCCGCCGTGCGCCCGCAGCCGGCCGGCGTGCCGACGCAAGGCCTGGCACCGCCCGGCGCGCCGGACTGGTCCGCCGGCCCCGGCAAGGCGCGCTTTCGCATCGACGGCCTGGCCAAGGTGACGGGGCAGAAGATCTACGCCCGCGACTTCCGTGCCATCGACATGCCGGGCTGGCCGCGCGCCGAGCGCATGGCCATGATCCTGCGCGCGACACAGCCCGGCCTCGTCTTCGCCGGCCTGGATCTGTCGCGCCTGGACGCCGCCGATGCGCGGCCGCTGCTGACCATCACGCAGGCGCCGCTGCCCGGCTTCCCGTGGCCGCAGCGCGACCTGGCCGCACTGAACCTGCAGCTGCCCTTCCCCACCGAAGGCGCCGACGGCATCAAGCAGCTGCTCGCGCCGGTGGGCAGCGCGCCGCAGTTCTACGGCCAGCCGGTGGCCATCCTGGTCTTTGCCGATGCCAACGTGTACCGCCGCGCCAAGCGCGCGCTGCAGTTCCAGCCCGGCGTCGTGAAGACCGGCGCGGCGCCACCACCGCCGCCTGCGCCGCCGGCCCGCGCCTACAGCCCCACCACCTATCTGACGCGCTACGAGGCCGCGGGCCTGGCGCCCTTCTCGCAGGTGCAGGTGGGCGTCGAGTCCAACCCCTTCGCCCCCGACAGCCAGGCCCAGCCCTACAACACGACGGCCAAGGCGCTGCGCGAGCGCATCGACGCGACGCTGCAGCCACCCGGCCCTGGCGTGCTGCATGTCGGCGGCACCTACACGACCCAGGTGCTGGATCCGATGTTCATGGAACCCGAGGCAGGCCTGGCCTGGCTGGACCGTGCGGGCACCGGCACGCTCAACCTCGTGCTCGGCACGCAGGCGACCAACGGCGACGCCGCCGACAGCCTGACGATGTTCGACGGCGCGGGCTGCCCCGTCCAGGTCAAGACCGTGGTGCTGAACTCCTGTTATCCCGGCGGCGGCTTTGGCGGGCGCGACGTGTCCACCTTCCCGGCGCTGCTGGCCGTCACGGCCGCGCTGGCGGATGCGCCGGTGCGCATCGCCCAGGACCGCTACGAGCAGTTCCAGGGCGGCCTGAAGCAGCTCGCGAGTTCCATCACCCAGCGCATCGCGGTGGACGCCAAGACCGGCCAGTTCCTCGCCTTCGGCAGCCAGCAGGTGCTGCCGGCCGGCGGGCAGAACAACTACAGCCAGTTCGTCGCCATGCTGGCGGCCTACTGCGGCCTCAGCGGCTATGACATCCGCCAGGCCTATGTCGACGCCATCGCCCAGCCCAGCACCGGCGTGGTGGCCGGCTCCATGCGCGGCTTCGGCGGGCCGCAGGCGAGCTTCGCCGTCGAGACGCTGGTGGACGAGGTGGCCGTGGCGCTCAAGCGCGACCCCATCGCGCTGCGCGAGGGCAATGCGCTGCGCCAGTTCGACCGCACCATCACCGGCGCGCCGCTGGCGCAGACGATGACGCTGCGCGAGATCTGCCGCCGTGCTCGCGCGCACCCGCTGTGGCGCGACCGCGAGGCCGTGAAAGCGCGCAAGGCAGGCGAGGGCATCCGCTACGGCGTCGGCTTCGCGCTGGCCAACCAGGCCTATGGCACCGGCACCGACGGCGTCATGGCCGAGGTCGCTCTTGCACCCGACGGCCGGCTGACCGTGCGCACCAACTGCGTGGACATGGGCAATGGCTCGGCGACGACGCTGGCCATCAGCACCGCCGCCTGGCTGGGCCGCAATGCGCACGACATCGTCATGGGCGACGTTGGCAGCTTCAACGCGCTGGACCTGCACAGCGACAACAAGGGCAGCTGGGCCGACCCGCGCTGGACGGCCAGCTTCAGCATGTCCAGCAGCGCCTGCCTGACGGCCTTCCACCAGGTCCACGTGACGGAGCAGGCCGCGCGCGTGCTGTTCGAGGCCGGCCTGCTGCCGGCCGCGGCGGCGCTGTGGGGCGTACCGCTCGCGCGACTGCAGGGCAAGACGCGCTGGGAGGCCGGCCGCCTGCTGGCGCCGGGCCTCGCGCCGCTGCCGATGGCCGAGCTGGCGGCGCGAGTGCACAAGGCGGGCCTGACGTCGAATGCGATGGTGCATGCCGTCTACCAGGGCGCCTGGGTGTCGGCGACCTATGCGCTGCCGACCGGCGCGGCGCTGCTGCTGCCCATCGACGGGCTGTCGCTGCGGGCCGCGGGCAGCGACCAGTGGGCGCCGGTGGCGCGGCAGGACGTCATCCCGCCCAGCCCCGAAGCCAAGCTGTACGGGCGCAGCCTGTATGCGCCATCGGGCGCCCTGATCGCCGTCGAGATCGGGCCGCACAGCTTCGAGCCGCGCGTCGTCGCCGTCGAGCTGACGGTGGACGCCGGCAAGGTGCTGCAGCCCGACCTGCTGCGCGGCCAGGCCCAGGGCGGCATCGCCATGGGCATCGGCTACGCGCTGCTGGAGAACCTGCCGCTGGAAGCCGGCGGCGCGGGTGATGGCCGCTGGAACCTGGACCGCTACCACGTCGCCTTGTCGGCCGACCTGCCGCTGGCGCACCTGAACATCACGACGCTGGGCGGCGAGGACGGCACCGCCAAGGGCATCGCCGAGGCCGTGCTGTGCCCCATCGCCCCGGCCATCGGGAACGCGATCGCGCATGCGACGGGCAAGCGGTTCCAGTCGTTGCCGATCACGGCGGCCGATATTGGAAGGGCGTTGGCATGAACAGCCGACAGCCAGCAGCCAAGCCCGAAAGCCGCTCGCCACGAGGCATTTCTCTTCCCCCCTTGAGCACCGCCGAGAAACGCGAGGCCCGAAGCCCGCGCGCGCAGCGCGCATCAAGAACTGACTCGCGACGCCTGTTTGAGCAGAGCGTAGCGGCGCGAGTTCGGCGCGGGGCTTCGGGCCTTGTGTTTCTCGGGGACCCCGCAGGGGCGGTGCGGTCGGGGGCGCTTTCTTTGCCTACTTTCTTGTGCGGACAAGAAAGTAGGTCGCCCGCCGGGGCGAACTCCCGGCATGGGCCTTGGCACAAACCAACAGCAACGGGAGGCCTGACATGAGCGACCTCGTCAAAGTCCAATTCCACGTCAACGGCAAACCCGTCGACACCCGCGTCCCCACCGACCTCCCCCTCGTCGACTTCCTGCAAGAAGAGCTCGGCCTCTCCGGCACCCGCCTGTGCTGCGGCATCGGCGTCTGCAAGGCCTGCACCGTCGCCGCGCGCCGCGTGCCGACGAGCCAGGCCCAGCCCATGCTCGCCTGCTCCACGCCGGTCGCGCTGCTGCAGGGCCAGTCCATCACGACGGTCGAAGGCACCGGCAGCATCGAAAAACCCAGCGCAACCCAACAGGCCTTCCTCGACCACTTCGCCTTCCAGTGCGGCTACTGCACGCCCGGCTTCGTCATGGCCACCGAGATGCTGCTGGGCCGCCTGAGAACACAGCCCGTCAAACGCGACCAGCTCGATGCCGCCATCGAGGACGCCGTCGGCCAGCACATCTGCCGCTGCACCGGCTATGCCCGCTACCACCAGGCCATCCGCGCCGTCGTGCTGGCGGAGAAAGGGCTGGTGACGGCATGAGACGCGCCCTCCTCCTGCTGCTGCTGACCGGCGCCGCGCACGCCGAGACGCTGTTCGAATACGGCCGCCAATGCGCCGAGCAGGTCACCGAGATCCCGGCCTTCAGCTGCATGGCCGGCCAGGAGATTCCCATCACCGTGGACGGCAAGCCCGTGCCGCACGACCAGGCGCCGCCGCGCTGCGACCGCCCCTCGCTGCTGCCCCAGGCCGACGCGCAAAGCCAGTGCGTCCCCGGCAGCCGCGCGCTGGTGCTGCGCGACGACAAGACCGCGCAGATCAGCGCCATCTGCCGCAAGCAGGTGGCGCGGCCGGCGGGCAGCCCCCTGTTCGACGAGATCAACGTCATCTCCCACAGCCTGAAGAACGGCAAGACCTGCTGGTTCACCGCCAAGGCCGGCGCGCCGCTGTCGAAGGACAAAGGCATCGACGGCCGCTGGGTGCCTTCGCCCAGCACGTTGACGCGCCAGCCGCAGCCCCCCAGCCCCGACGGCGTCAAGGCGCTGCCCGCCGACAGGGTCTGGCAGACGCCCCACCAGGTCGCCTGGAGCCAGCCCGCCTGCATCAACTGCCACGACAGCGGGCCGTTCATGTACTCGCCCTACATCGCGCAGACGACGCAACTGCCCGGCGACCCGTTCGGCTTCTACGAGCCCAAGGCCATCGGCGAGGACTTCAAGAAGGCCTGGGCCCGGCTGCACGCCTTCGGCATCACGACACGCGGCAACACCTGCACGGCCTGCCACCGCATGGGCAACATGAACTCCTGCCAGGTGGCGATGAAGCAGTCCACCGGCCAGGCGCCGCAGGAAGGCGGCGACGAGTGGTCCAGGAAGTTCCCTCAATCGCACTGGATGAGCCCCGGCAACCTGCACAGCCGTGCGCAGTGGGACGAGCAGTTCAGCGAGAGCTTGAAGAAGCTGGCGGCGTGTTGTGCGGACCCGAAGGGGGCGGGGTGCAGGGTGGTGGAGTACGGGCCAAGAACATCGGCGCCCAAGCGCTGACCGCGTTTTCAGCTCATCAGGTCGTAAGGTCCACCCCGCTCCAGCGCCTTGATGTACGCCGGCCGCGCATGGATGCGGTCCAGGAATTCCTGCAGCCTGGGATAGCTCGCCATCGAGCCGCTGCGTGCCGCCCAGGCCTCGGCGGCGAAGCTCATCTGCACGTCCGCCGCCGAGAACTCCGCGCCTGCAAACCAGGGCCGTGAGGCCAGCTCGGCTTCCACGAACTTCAGCTGCGCGTCGATGTTGGGTTGCACGAAGCCGCCCATCACCTTGTCGGCGATGCCCTTGGCGATGGGCTTCACGAAGAAGGGCATGGGCGCGCGCTTGATCTTGTTGAAGACCAGCTTCATGACCAGCGGCGGCATCGCCGATCCTTCGGCGAAGTGCATGAAATAGCGGTAGTGCAGCAGTTCCTGCTCATCCGTCGGCTTGAGCCGGCCGTTGCCGTATTTCTCCACCAGGTACTCCAGGATGGCGCCGCTCTCGGCCACCGTCAGCGCGCCGTCGGTGATGACCGGCGACTTGCCCAGCGGGTGCACCCGGCGCAGCTCCGGCGGCGCCAGCGAGGTCTTCGCGTCGCGCTGGTAGTGCTTGATCTCGTAGGGCAGGCCCAGCTCTTCGAGCAGCCACAGTACGCGCTGCGAGCGGGAGTTGTTGAGGTGGTGGACGGTGATCATGGCGCCGAGTGTGCCGCAGCCTCGTCCGGTGCCAGCACCGTGCCGAACAGCAGCTTCACCAGCAGCAGGCCCACGCCTGCCGCAACGACCAGCGCCGCATGCAGCAGCCAGAACTGCGAACCGCGCAGCACCTCCAGCAGCCCGGCCAGCCAGCCGACGAAGATGTTGCCGACGAAGAGGTGCAGGTAATAGATGCCGATCATCAGGCCCTGCATGCCGCGCGGTGCCGCGCGCGAGTACAGCGCCAGGCCGACCGGCATGATGTTGGCGAAGCCGATGTTGTTGACCGTCGAGTAGGCGAAGGACCACAGGATGCTGATGCGCGTGCCGCCGCCCTCGATGGACAGCGCCGGGATCATCAGCAGCAGCGGCGCGCAGGCCGCGACGAAGCAGCCCAGCGCCATCTTCGTGATCTCGTCGGGCTCGCGCCGGCGCGCGGCCCACCAGCGCCAGAACGCCAGCGACGCCAGCATCGTGCCGGTGCTCGTCAGCGCGTCCACCGCCTGCAGCCAGCTCACCGGCACCTCGAAGCTGCCCACCATCATGTCCATGTGCTGCTGCGACCACAGCGGGAAGCCGTTGTAGTACTGCTGGTTGCCGACGACCGACAGCATCAGCAGCGGCAGCAGCGCCACCAGCAGCAGCACCTGTTGCCAGCCGCGCTTGCCCAGGGGCGGGCGTGCTTCGCGCGTGCCACGCTGCGGCTCCGGCGGCAGCCAGCGCCGCCCGGCCAGGTAGGTGACGAGGCCGATCAGCATGCCCACGCCGGCCGCGCCGAAGCCCCAGTGCCAGCCCACCTTCTGCCCCAGCGTGCCGCAGACCAGCGGCGCCGCGATGACGGCGATCTGCACCGCCAGCATGAAGATCTGGAAGGCGCTGGCGCGGCGCTTGTCACCGGGCGCGTAGAGGTCGCCCACCTGCGCGGCGATATTGCCCTTGAAGCAGCCCACGCCCAGCAGCAGGCAGGCCAGCGCGGCCAGCATCGCCGTCTCGAAGGCCATCAGGAAGTGGCCGGCCGACATCAGCAGCGCGCCGATGACGACGGTCTTCGTGCGGCCCAGCCAGCGGTCGGCGACGAGGCCGCCGAAGATGGGCGTCAGGTAGACGAAGCCGGCGTAGAGGCCGAACACGGCCGACGCGAGCTGCAGCGGCGAGCGCGGGCCGGTGACGTTCTCGATCGCCGCGCGCAGCGCGTCCATGCCGGCCACATGGCCGATGTTCTCCGGCAGGAAGAGGTAGTTGCCGAGGTAGAGCACCAGCAGGCCCTGCATGCCGTAGTAGCTGAAGCGCTCCCACAGCTCGCAAAAGGACAGCCAGCCGAGGCCGGCGGGGTGGCCGAGGAAGGCGCGGTCATGCGCCGGGGCTTGGGGCGCGGAGTCGGCGCCGGGGGATGCGGTGGTGGCAGTCAAGTCGGGTCTCGCGTTGTGCGCAAGGGGGCGACTGTCCCACTGCCGCGGCGGGGCTGGCAATGCGCAGTCGCCCGCAGGCGCCACACGGCTGGCCACAATGCCGGCCATGAGCTCCACCCCGCGCATCCTCGTCACCGGCGGCAGCGGCTATATCGCCGGTGTTTTGATCCGCCAGTTGCTGGGCGCTGGCTGGCAGGTGCACGCCACGGTGCGCGATCTGGCCCGCGAGCCGGCGTTGCGTCAATTGCTCGGCGTGGCACCGGGCGACGAGCAGCTGCGCTGCTTCAAGGCCGACCTGATGGCCGATGCCGGCTGGGCCGACGCTGCGGCCGGCTGCAGCCACCTGGCCCATGTCGCGTCGCCGCTGCCCGTGGGCGTGCCGCGCGAGGCCAACGAACTCATAGCTCCCGCCCGCGACGGCGCGCTGCGGGCGCTGAAGGCGGCGCGCGATGCCGGCGTGCGGCGCGTCGTCATGACCTCGTCCGTCGCCGCCATCTCCTACGGCCACGGGCCGGGCGAGCACCGCCTCACCGAGCGCGACTGGACGCGGCTGGACGTGCCAGGCATCCCGCCCTATGTGCAGTCCAAGACCATCGCCGAGCGCGCCGCGCGCGACTGGGTCGCGCGCGAAGGCGGCGGGCTGGAGTTCTGCACCGTGAACCCCTCCGTCGTGCTGGGGCCCGTGGCCAGCGCCGACTATTCGGCCAGCGTGTCGCTCGTGCAAAGCCTGCTGAAGGGCCAGGTGCCGGCCCTGCCGCGCATTGGCTTCGGCATCGTCGACGTGCGCGATGTGGCCGAGCTGCACTGGCGCGCAATGACGGCGCCGCAGAGCATGGCCGGCGAGCGCTTCATTGCCTGCGCCGGGTTCCTGTGGCTGCGCGAGATCGCGGCCGTGCTGCGCGAAGAGCTGGGCGATGCGGCGCGGCGCGTGCCGACTCGGCAACTGCCCGACTGGGCGGTGCGGCTGCTGTCGCTCGTCAGCCCCACGGTGCGCGCCGCCGCGAGCGAGCTGGGCGTCGTGCGGCACCAGGATTCCAGCCATGCGCGCGAGGTGTTGGGCTGGGTGCCAAGGGCGCCGCGCGAGGCCATCGTGGCGACGGCAAGGGATTTGATGCGGCTGGGCCGGGCCTGATCAACAGCCGACGCCGGCGTTCAAAGCGAGGGCGATTGGCGGCTGGCGTGCCAGAACGCGAGGATCACGACCTTGTCCGGCAGCGCTTGGTAGTAGACGTGGTACCGGATGCGGGAAAGAAACAGCCGCCGCAATTCCGGATAACGCGGCGACGCCGACCGCGCGCCCAGTTCAGGCTGAAGGGCGAGCAGCCGCAGCGCGTCCTGGAAGTCGTCCGCCACGGCGTTGGGTGCCGCGAGCCGGTTTTCCCGCCACCACTGCGCAGCGCGTTCCAACTGCGCTGCGGCCCGGCGCGTCACGACGACGCTGGCAGTGTGGCTCACGAGGTCTTGCGGATACGCTGCAGCAGTGCGTCGGCTGGCAGGACATCGCCGCGGTCCAGCTCGGCGAGCGAGGCCTCCAACTCGGCTTCGAGCTCGGCGGAAACGAGGAAGGTTTCGTTCGCCTCCCGCGACAGGATGGTCACGACCGTTCCCTCGGGCAACGGCTCGCCGTCGATGACGATCTTGCCGCCGATGACGGTGCCGGTGGTGAGCTGCATGCCGCGCATGCTACGCCTATCGCCCCCGCCTCTGCCACAACGCCTTCTTCCCCTTCAACTGCCGTTCGATGCCGTCGTTGAGCCGCCCGCGCAGGTCGATGACCTCCTCGACGTGGCCATACACGCCCGGAAAGCGCAGGTCCAGCCACAGCCACAGCGTGCAGATGCGCAGTGCCTGCTCCATGCGGTCCAGGCGGGCGTGCTGGTCGACCTCGTCGAGGAAATACGGCTCGCCGGCCTTGCCGGTGCGGGCGTGGCTGGCGGCCCAGCTGCCGAACTGGTCGACCAGCATCGGCAGCCGCGAGTCCACCGGTGCCTGCGCGTACTTGAAGCGCTCCTGCAGCGGCAGCGCGCCGGCATTGCGGTCCAGCATGTCGGCCAGCTCCAGCATCTGCTCCAGCTCGGCGACGGCGAAATGGGCGTCGTCCAGGCGCAGCTGCTGCATGAAGATGTTCAGCACTGCCTGCAGCCTGTCCACACCCAGGCGGCGCGAGATGGTCTGCACATGGCGCCAGTTCGGCGCCACCGGCGCCTTGAAGTCGCGCGGCGCACGGGGCTCCTTGGGCAGCAGCGAACGCAGCGTCTTCATCGCGTCCGCCTCGGCCTCCTTCAGCACGCTGACGAAGCCTTCGTCGTGCATGCCGTAGCGGCCCGCGCGGCCGGCGATCTGGTGCACCTCGCTGACGCTGAGCTCGCGGTCGCCGACGCCGTCGAACTTGGTCAGCGTCGAGAACAGCACGCGGCGGATGGGCAGGTTCAGGCCCATGCCGATGGCATCCGTCGCCACCAGCACGTCGCTGGCGCCGACGGCGAAGCGCTCGGCCTCGCGGCGGCGCACCTCGGGCGGCAGCGCGCCGTAGATGACGCTGACCGCATGGCCGTCCTGCGCGATCTGGTCGCGCAGCATCAGCACGTCGCGGCGGCTGAAGGCCACCACCGCGTCGCCGGCATGCAGATGCGTCATCGGCACCGGCGCCGGCATCAGCTGCACCTGCTGCTTGCGCTCGAAGACGCGCTTCTCCGGCTTCTCGCCGCAGAGCTGCAGCAGCCGCTCGATGGCCGGCGCCGCATAGGCCGACGCAATGATGATGAGCTCGCGCGCCGGCACGCCGACGATGGCCTGCGTCCACGCCCAGCCGCGCGAGTCGTCGAAGATCATCTGCGCCTCGTCGATGACGGCCACGTCGACGACGTCGCGCGTGTTGACCATCTCGATGGTGCTGGACACGACGCGCGCATCCGCCGCCGGCACGCTCTCCTCGCCGGTCAGCAGCGAGCAGGGCACGCCGCGGCCCACCAGCCGGTCGCGGCCCTCCAGCGCCAGCAGCCGCAGCGGCGCGAGGTAGGCGCCATCCAGCGCCTGGGCGAGCCGCTCGAAAGCCGCATGCGTCTTGCCGCTGTTGGGCGGGCCGAGGTAGAGCGTCACCTTGCGGCCCAGCTTGCGCGCCGCGTCGAAGCTGTCCGGGTAGCCCTGGAAGGCCAGCTCGCGGCCCAGGCTGGCCAGCGTGCTCTGCTCCTCGACCTGCTGCTCCCAGCGGTCCTGGGCACGGGTCAGTGCGGCCTTCAGGTCGTCATAGGGCATGGGCACGCCGCACTCGGCCTGCAGCCGCGGCAGCAGCGACGCGAGCTGGCTGGCATCGCCCAGTGCTTCGCTGCGTGCGACGAGGTGGTTCAGGTGCAGGGTCAGCTCGGCGGTGAACGAATATTCCGGCGCCTGGCCCAGCGCATGCCGCAGCGAGGCCGTGTCGCCATCGCGGAAGAAGGCCCACACGGGCTCCTCCGGCACCGGCACGCGGTGCGACAGGTCGATGCGCCAGCCCTCATGCGCGAGCGTCAGCGGATGCACGCACAGCCGCGTGAACACCAGGCCCTCGCGGCGCAGGCCCAGGCTTTCGAGCTGCTGCAGGCGCTGCTGCATTTGCGGCCGCAGCGTGTTGGCCAGCGGCGTGGCATCCAGCTGTGCCAGTGCGACCGGGATGTGCTGCGGCAATATCCAGCGGCTGGGCCGGCCGCCACCCGCGGCCTTGGAGACCTGGATGGCGCCGAGCCGGTCCAGCGACTCGTCGCTGCCGTCGTCGAAGTCGGCGGGCACCAGCACCTGCGGCAGCGCATGGGCGGCCTGGCGGATGCGCGCCCAGTCTTCAGGCGCGAGGCCGGCCGGCAGGCGGGACGCGTGGCGGGGTTGGGGGAGGGGGAAGGCCGGTGCGGGCGGCCTGGCGGACTTGGCCGCCGCGGAAGGAGAGACTTCGGAATTCACGGCGGAAGTGGAACACAGGCGTGCCAGCGCCCGTTCGCTTCCGCGGTCGAGATCAGCGGGAGGAGCGCCCGCCGCTGCGGTTCAGCAGCGCCGTCAGGTGCTTGCAGACGTTCTCGCCCGTCGTCGTCAGGCGCAGCGAGCCGCCCTGCCATTCCATCCAGTGCAGGGCCACGTAGTCGTCGATATAGCCCTCGGGGATCTCGGCCGCGCGGCGCTGCTTGAGCAGGTCGACCGTGGGGAGCAAGCGGTCGCGGAGCGCGTCTCGTCGGGTGGCAATGGGGGACGAGGCGGATGAGTTCATCGAGATTCTCCGGAAAGCATCGACGCGGCGGGGCTTGGGGTCGAGTGGAACACAGGTGGAAGACGGGCAGATGACCGTTTAGCAAGATCAAGGCCAGGAGGGGGCCTTGCAGGGTTCATTCGGTCGACGCAACGCCGAGCAGCGAGATCAACGAGTCCACGCTGGTTCGAAGCGCCGGCAGATAGCTTTGATCGAACTCAAAAGTGCCCGAGAGCGTGGTGGCCGCGCCATTCAACCGTCCACTTTCAAATCGGTAGCTGCCTTGAATTCCACCGAGGCGCTGGCTTTCCAGCGAAATGCCGATGTCCGGTTCCGCGCTCGCCAGAACGGCAGTCCTTATTTCCCCGACACCCTCGTACACCCGTTCGAGTTCATCGCGGAATCTGACGAGATCGTTCAACTGCAGCCAGGCTTCGAAGTCACCACGGAAACCGTTGACTGCAACAAGGACCTGAACTCGTACCCAATCTTCGTCGTCGACTTTGCGCCGTGGTTGAAGCTCAAGTCGGAGATGGTTGGTAGACAGCTTCATGGCATCCATTCTTGCGGCTGGTTTGCAAGTTCACAACAATTCGAGTATTCTAGAAATATGGATGAACAAGACGTCATCAAGGCCCTCGCCGCCCTGGCCCAGCCGGTGCGGCTCAAGGTGTTCCGCGCCCTTGTCGTCACCGGCGAGGCGGGCCTGACGCCCGGCACGATGGCCGAGGGGCTGGACATGCCGGCCAACACGCTGTCCTTCCACCTGAAGGAGCTGGTGAACGCCGGCCTCGTCACGCAGGAGCGCGCCAGCCGCAACCTCATCTACCGCGCAGCCTACGAGCGCATGAACGGGCTGATCGGCTACCTGACCGAAAACTGCTGCCAGGGCGCCGGCTGCGCGGTGCCCGCCAAATCCTGTTGCTGAAGGAGTGATCGCCATGAAGCGTTTCCATGTGCATGCCCACGTCGAGGACCTGCAGGCCAGCGTGGCCTTCTACTCGCGGATGTTCGGCACCGAGCCGACGCGGTTGGAGGGCGACTACGCCAAGTGGATGCTGGACGAGCCGCGCATCAACTTCGCGATCTCCACGCGCGGCGGCAAGCCGGGCGTTGACCATCTCGGCATCCAGACCGACACCGAGCAAGAGCTCGCCGAGCTGAAGGCTCGCGCCCAGGCGGCCGACATGAGCCTGCAGGACGAGGGCGAGACGAGCTGCTGCTATGCGCGCAGCGACAAGTACTGGGTCACCGACCCGCAGGGCATCGCCTGGGAGCAGTTCCACACGCTGCACGACATTCCCGTCTTCGGCGTCGACCGTTCGGCAGCACCCGCGTCGGCCGCATCGGCCTGCTGCGCGCCGTCGCAGCCCAAGGCGGTCGCCATTCCCGTGAAAGCGGCAGGCAGTTGCTGTTGAGCGCCCCCAAACCTGTCGCTTCGCGCCAGGCCCCCCGAGGGGGTCAAGGAATCTCGGAAGCGGCCCTTCGATTCCTTGAGAAGCGTGCGCTGCTCGCCGAAGGCCTGGGCACGGCGCTGCTGCTGGCCGTCGTCATCGGCTCCGGCGTCATGGCCGAGCGCCTGTCCGGCGGCAACGTGGCCCTCGCACTGCTGGCCAACACGCTGGCGACGGTGGGCGGGCTTTACGTCCTCATCGAGGTCTTCGGCCCGCTCAGCGGCGCCCATTTCAACCCCGCCGTCAGCGCGGCGATGGCCTGGCGTGGCGAGCTGCCGGTGGCGGCGCTGCTGCCCTATGTCGCCGCGCAGTTGAGCGGCGCCGTTTTGGGCGCGTGGCTGGCGCATGCGATGTTCGACCTGCAGTTGCTGCAGCTCTCCACCCGCGTGCGCAGCGGCCCGGGCCAGTGGCTCGCCGAAGCGGTGGCCACCTTCGGCCTGCTGCTGGTCATCCTGCGTGCTCCGGCCGGCCGGGCGCCAGCCATCGTGGCGGCCTACATCGGCGCGGCCTACTGGTTCACCGCGTCCACGTCCTTCGCCAACCCCGCCGCGGCCTTCGGCCGCATGTTCAGCGACAGCTTCGCCGGCATCGCGCCGGCCAGCGTGCCGGGCTTCGTCGCCGCCGAACTCGTGGGCGCGGCGCTGGCCCTGCTCGCCCACCACGCCCTCAGCGCTTCGAGACATGACTGACATCACCATCTTCCACAACCCGAAGTGCGGCACCTCGCGCAATGTGCTGGCGCTGATCCGCCACGCCGGCTTCGAACCGCGCATCGTCGAATACCTGAAGACGCCGCCCACACGCGGAGAGATCCGCGCGCTGGCCGCGGCCACCGGCCAGCCGTTGCGCGCGCTGCTGCGCGAGAAGGGCACGCCTTTCGATGAACTCGGTCTGACCGACCCGACGCTGAGCGACGACGTGCTGCTCGACGCCATCGAACGGCACCCCGTGCTGCTCAACCGCCCCATCGTCGTCACGCCGCTGGGCACGGCGCTGTGCCGGCCGTCCGAGGCGGTGCTGGAGCTGCTGCCGGTGGGCCCGCTGGCGCCGTTCACGAAGGAGGACGGCGAGCTCGTGCAGGACCACGGGCGCCGCCGGGGTTGATAGGAGCCCGCTCGCCATGGTGCCGGTTCTGGAAATGAGAGCGAGGCCGTGTCTGACAGCGAGGTGGCATCCCGCCGGCGCAGAATCGCGGCCATCCCAGCCCCGGAGTTCCCTGTGAAGCGCATTGCCACCATGATGCTCAGCGCCGCCTGCCTGCTGCCCGCCATGCCGGCACTGGCGGCCGATGCCGACGGCCAGCCGTCCACGCTGGACAAGGTCGAAGGCGCCATCGCGCGCGGCGCCCAGGCTGCCGCCAGCGGCGTCGCGCGCGGTGTGCATGCGGCGGCGAGCGGTGTGGAGCGCGGCGCCAAGGCCACCGCCCGGGGCATCGAGCGCGGTGCCAAGGCCGCAGCACGCGGCACCGCCAAGGGCGTGGACGCCGCCGCCAGCGGCGTGAAGCGCGGCGCCGACGCCACCCGACGCGCCGTCAACTCGGCTGCCGAAAAGGTCGAAGGCGGCGGCGCGGCCGCGTCCGGCCCCGCCAACTGAAGCCGCGCCCGTCGACGCCGCCGCCCTGCTGGCCTTCGTGCAGCAGCGGCTGGACGCGTCGCGCCGGGCCCGCGTGGCGGCCTGACGGTGCGATGGCATGGAGGCAGCGCCACCATAATCCGCGCCACCATGAGCGCTGCCGCCGACGCCCCCGTCCGCCCAAGCTTCCCCGTCACCAAGATCCGCCGCCCGCTGCTGCGCGGCAGCCTGGTGGACCGCGCGCGCGTCGAGGCCGACGTCGCCACGGCGCTGCGGCACGGCGGCGTCACGCTGCTGGCCGAACTGGTGGCCGCCGACTGGCGCGGCGCGCTGGACGCCCACGGCCTGGCCGTGCTGCAGCGCTGGCTGGCGCTGGTGCGGCAGCTGCGCGGCGGCACCTCACCCGCGGCGACGGCTGAGATGCCCAGCGCCGCTGCGCCGCCTGCCGGCGTCCAGCCGCTCAGCGAGCGCGAGCAGGAGGTGCTGCAGCGCATCGCAGTGGGCGACAGCAATAAGCTCATCGCCCGCCAGCTGGACCTCAGCCCCCACACCGTCAAGCGCCACGTCGCCAACATCCTCGACAAGCTCGGCCTGGCCTCGCGCGGGCAGGCGGCGGCGTGGCACAGGGCGAACGGGGTGGGAACCTAGAACGTCAATCGAGCGGCCTTGCCGGCAGGGAGTCGTCAGACATGAGTTTCCTCGGACGCTTTTTCGGTGGCACAAAGTCTCCATCGGTACCGCCTCGCGACGTGGCCGCGTTGCTTGAGCCTTTGTGCGTGCCGGCCATCCATGTGATGAAGAGCAGTGACCGTTCCCGATCGCACCTTGGCGGTGTGCCCAACCTGCCATCGAGCGTTCCCTGGCCGGAACGCAAAGGCCGGCGATTGGGGTTTCTGGCGCGCCTGTCGCTGGCCGACCTGCAGAGGACGCAGGCCGTCGAGTGGTTGCCTGCCAGTGGCGCGTTGCTGTTCTTCTATGACCTTGAAGAACAACCCTGGGGTTTCGACCCTGCAGATCGTGGCGCTGCTGTCGTCCTTCACGTGGATGACTTGGAGTTGCCTCCGCCGATCAGTGATGGCGAAGCGCCGAGCCTCTCCACAGCCATCCCTCATCAGGACCTGGCGTTTCGAGCCATACGGTCATGTCCCTTCGACAGGAGCGAGATCGATGCACTGCAGCTGTCCGACGAAGAAGGGGATGCAATGTGCGAGCTCATCGACGCGGAGTTCCGGGGAACCCCGAAGCACCAGGTCGCCGGATATCCATCGCCGGTGCAGGGTGACGACATGGAGCTGGAATGTCAGCTCGTGACCCATGGCTTGTACTGTGGCGATCCTTCTGGTTACCAGGACCCAAGGGCCGCCAGCCTGCGTGATGGCGCCAGGCATTGGCAGTTGCTGTTCCAGTTCGACAGCGATGACGAGCTTGGTGTCATGTGGGGCGATGCTGGCACGCTCTACTACTGGGTGGAGCGCCAAGCGGCCGCCCAGGGTGACTTCTCAAATGCGTGGCTGATCCTTCAGTGCAGCTAGCGGCGCTCAATCCAAAGGCCACGGCACGCCCTTGGGCAGCTTGCCCGGGTCTTCCGGCTCGACCGGCTGCTGGCGCGGCACCGCATCCGCCGCCCGCCACCAGGGCGCCGTCAACTCGCCGCGCGACGGCTCCACCGCCTCGCCCAGCCTTGGCATCAAGAGCTGCGCACCCTGCCTGGGGCCGAGTTCGAGCAGCGTCTCGGCCGGCTGGTCCCAGTCGTGCAGCGCGAGGCTGAAGGTGCCCCAGTGCACCGGCAGGAAGGCGCCGCCGCCGAGGTGGTCCAGCGCCTTCAGCGCGTTCTCGGGCCCGAGGTGGATGTCGCCCCAGGACGGGTGGAAGGCGCCCACCTCCAGCATGACGAGGTCGAAGGGCCCGAAGCGCTCGCGGATGGCCTCGTACTCGCTCGTCAGGCCCGTGTCGCCGCTGAAGAACACGCGGTGCTTAGTCGTCTCGATGACGAGGGAGGACCACAGCGTCGCGTTGCGGTCGTTCAGCGAGCGGCCCGAGAAATGCTGCGACGGCGCGGCGTGGATGCGCAGCTCGGCGCCCGGCGCCTGCCAGTGCTCCCACCAGTCCAGCTCGACGATGCGCTCGGGCGGAACGCCCCAGGATTCGAGGTGAGCACCGACGCCGAGCGAGGTGATGAACGGCACGCTCTGCAACTTGGTCAGCTCCCTGATCGTGCCGATGTCGAGGTGGTCGTAGTGGTCGTGCGAGATGACGACGGCGTCCAGCTTCGGCAGGGCCTTCAACGCCAGCGGCACGGGCTGGAAGCGCTTGGGACCGGCCAGCTGCGACGGCGACGCGCGCTTGCCCCAGACCGGGTCGGTCAGCACGCGCGAGCCCCCGATCTCGATCATCACCGTCGAGTGGCCCAGCCAGGTCGCGCGCAGGCCGGTGTCGACGGGTTTCAGCCAGGCGGCCGTCGGATTGACCGACGGCAGCGGCCCGGCCGGTGTGCGGCGGCCGTCGGGGCAGAGGAAGTCGCCGAGCGACGGCCGCTCGGTGCGGTCGCGCAACCCGGGCTGAATGGGGTGGACGTTGTGGAAGCCTTCGCCCTGCTCGGTCACGCGCCAGCGCGGCGAGGCCCGCATGCGTTCGAGGCGGAGGCCGGTGGCGCGTTTGCCGAGGGATTTCATCGGGCGGGGGCGACAAGCTGTGGATCGGCCGAGATGGCGGCGCGTGGCGCGCTTTCAAGCCGGGCGGTGCTGGGTGCCCGCGCCCCGCGTGATGAAGAACATGCGGCTGGGCCGGAGCACCCGGGCCGTGTGCCACACGCCGCGCGGCACGACGACGGCGCCGCGGCCCTCGATGCGTTCGGCGCGCAGGCCTTCCGGCAGCTCCAGCAGGAACTCGATGTCCCCGTCCAGCAGATAGACGAACTCGTCGCCGTCGGGGTGCATCTCCCAGTTGGCCCAGTCGGCGTCGCAGCCGAATTCGGAGACGAGCCAGTCGTGGCCCAGCGCGTCGAGCGCCTCAGGGGGCTGGCTCCAGAACTCGTGGCCGCCCGCCTGCTGGCGGATGCGGCCGGTGCTGTCGAGCAGGGCGTAGACGGCTTCGGGCTGGAACGGCATGTCACATCTCCAGGACGGCGTGCGGCCATTGTGCGGGCTTGAAATCGCCGCTCGTGCGGCCATCTGTGGTCCAAGCACTGCTTCCAAAGAGTCAACCCATGCCCTCCGTCGCCAAAATCGCCGTCCCTGCCGAGCTGCTGTCCCTCGTCCGCCTGGCGCAACTGCTGCAGGGCCTGGAAGGCCAGGCGGCGGACCCGCACCAGTACCGCCTGCTGGTGCAGAAGCTGACGGCGGAGCTGCGCGAGCACCAGGCGCACGAGGCGCTGCACGGGCTGCTGGACCACTTCCCTGCCGCGGGCGAGGTCTACGAGAACCTGCAGTACGGCCACGCCGGGCTGGTGCGTGCACCGCTGGAGCTGTCGCTGACGTCGGAGCTGGCGGCGCGCAGCCTGCTGGAGCGGGTGCGGCGCGGCTGATCAGCGCGGCGCTGCGGACAGCAGCTGGCGCAGGCTCGGCCGGCCGGGCCCGAAATCGATGTCGTCGATGCGCCAGCCGCTGGTTTCCCTGGCCAGCGAATACGCCAGCACACGGGTCGATCCATCGACGCGCCGCAAGGTCGCGGTCACTCGCGCCTGTGCTGCATCCCAGGCCAGGTTCACGCGAGTGCCCGTTGGGTCCTGGCTGTCCCAGAGGATCGCGAAGTCGATGCGGCAGATCTCCTGGGTGCGCTTCACGCAGTCGCGGTCACGCAGCCAGAGCCGGGTCAGCGCTTCGGTCAGATGCTGGCGCAGCACCGCGGGAGGTGCGGTCGCCAGCGTCGGCGGGGCGGTGTCGTCGATGGCGGCCTCTGCCGCATAGCGGGCATACAGGGCGCGGACGGTGGCGACCTGCTCGTCCTGCGGCGCGGCGCCGGCGTGGCCGGCCCAGGTGGCCAGCACGGTTGCCAGGAGCCAGGCCGCCGGGGTGGTGTTCATCGCGTGCATTGAGTGCAGGTCGGTGTCAGGTCGGTGAGCCGGCAAAGCCGGACATCAGGCGGATCGGTCAACGTGGTTGCCGGCCAGCTGTGCCGAGCTTGATGCTGCGCCTCAAGCGCGCGTTCTCGGTTGATGCAGCGAAAGCTCTCGCCGAGGGGGACGAGCCAGTATTGGTGCTAAGCACCCCACGCGGCGAAAAGCAAGAGTGAACCAACGAACTTCGCTCGCATGCGCCAACCTGGAATAACGAACTCAACCGCAGGGTTCATGATGGCCAACGTTAGCGCTCAGCGGGCGGCGAAGCCGTCCGCTGCAACAAATGGTTGAACGTCATTGATCCTCCCTGCGCAGGATCTCCTGCACCAGTTCTTCGCCTCCGAGGACGGCCTCCGATCCCTTGAATCGCGAGACCTGCATGTGCCCATCATCGAAGACGTCTATCTCGACGCGTTCGCCTACGAGCGTAAGTGTCACTTGAACGGTATTGCTGCGATAACGGTCAAGCGTGAAGTGGATTCGATCTTGCTCAAGCCGAGAAAGTAGTTCGTAGAGCGGATGACTAATCATGACGTTAGGCCGGGACAGACACGGCCTCTCCATGCCTTGAAGACGAACGCCCCGGCTGTACTGGCTACAGCAGGCAAGTAGTACGGAGCGCAGGCGATGGCGAAAAGCCACCAAGGCGACAGAGTGTCTCGTGCGGCAGGGAGGAACGGAAGAAACAGGTACAGCGCCGCCGAGTAAAGCAGGCCCAGAAGACCGGCCGAGACTGGCGAACGGGCAAAGGGTTTGGGTGCTAGTGCGGCCAAAGCGATGCCCGCGAACAGGAACGCAGCTCCATGACAGACTGCTTCCACGAGTTCAGGGCCTGCAGATTCCTTGACACCGTTCGGCAAGACCGAGATTCTCCATGGAGCGAGCCAGCTTGTCGCAAGGGAAGAGGCGAAGTCAGCCGCGAAAAGCAGCGCTACGAATGCAATGACGATGCGTGCAGTTTTCATGAGGCCTAGCGTTGAAGCTGAGCCGCGAGTCGGCTCGAGCGACAGGTTAGGGAGAAACGGCACAGCGCCCATACGATTGCTTGTATGGCTTCCCAAAACACTTTGCCAACTCGGTAAGTACGTCCAGATTGACCTTGTTCTCCGGATACTTCTCGGCCGCTACTTTATGAGCTTCGTACTGAACGTCGAAGGCCGCGCGATCATTCTTGAGGAAGGCAACGGTCGCCAGTGCGTAGGTATTCCAGCTGAAGTTCGACTTCCGCTGCACATCGGGCGGCTCCAGTGACAAGAGCGCGGATTCAACTGCCTCCGCGGTGTCGCCGTTCAGCGCCAGCGCTTGCGCAAGATGCCAGCGAATGCCTCGGGTTTCGTATTCAAGCTTTCCTGCGTAGCGCTTCAGCAGCATGGAAGTCTCAGCCCAGCAACCGCCAAGCTTCCGAAATCCATCAGGTGATTGATCGAACTCCCGGTACGGCATCTTCATCGCGATTGGCACGAGCGCCTTGTACTTCGCCTCGCAAGATTCTTCGCCCTCGGCTTGAGCAAGTGGGCATGCCACCAGGAATGCTAGGCAAAGAAGCCCAGACTTGATGAAAAAACTCATGTCTTCTCTTTCTCCCTAACGTGTTGTAGGCAGTCTGCGTAATGTAGCCAGGCGCCGCGAATTACACGCTCCGCCGGCATGCATAAGTGCTTGATCCCCCGAATCAAAGCGGCGAATGAACGCGGAGGAACACCCTGCAGCGGTGTCCGCGTAACAAGTTTGCCGATGCCGGCCAAGGCCGACGTTCAGTGCCGGCCGCTGCCGGGCCGCACCGGCCCTGTTTGTCCCACAGACGCCCCGCTGCCGCCTCGCCATCATGCAGCCGGCCCCGCCTCACTGCCGCCTCAATCCGATCTCGAACACCACGCCATCCTCGACATTGCGCGCTGCAATGCTGCCGCCCATCTTGGCCAGATAGGTCTTGGCGACAAACAGCCCCTGGCCGCGCCTGACGCCATCCTGCAGTTCCGCATCGCTGACGCCGTAGTCGAAGATGCGCGCGAGCTGCTCGTCGGCGATCTGCGGGCCCTGGTTGTGGATGTCGACCACCGCGAGTTCATCGTCGACGCGCAGCGTCAGCGTGACCGGCGTGCCCGGCACGCGGTAGCGGTCGGCATTCGTCAGCACATGCGTGATGGCGTCCTCCAGCGGGTATTCGTCGGCCTGCACCCACACCGGCTCGGCGGCGGGCGCGTAGGCCACGTCGGCGATGCCGGCATAGGCCGCGTTGTCGGCCACGCCACGCAGGAAGGCGTCCAGGTCCAGCCGGCCCACGGCCAGCGTCGCGGCGGCCAGCGCCTCGCTGGGCGAGGCCTGGCCGTAGAGCACCTTCACGGCCTGCTGCATGCGCTGCACATAGCGGCGGCTGGTGTCGTTCTCGTCGGCGTGCAGCAGCATCAGCGACTGCAGCGGCGACATGATCTCGTGGCCCACGGCATGCCACTGGTCGTGCTCGCGCTCGGCGCGCAGCTGCTCGCGGCGCAGGCTGTCCTTGACTTGCTGCAGCAGGTCCGCAAGGCTGCCGGCCAGGATGCCGAGTTCGTCGCGCCCGCGCAGGTCGGCCACGTCCAGCGTGCCGAGTTCGGCGCGCTCGGGCTGCTGGAGCTGGTGTGACAGCGCGGCGGCGCGCTTCGTCAGCGTGGACACGCGGCGGATCAGGCCCATCTCGATGATGAGCCAGGCCAGGCCGATGGCGGCCAGCATCGCGCCGACCGGCCAGGCCAGGCGCGCGGCGCTGGCGCTCAAGCTTCGGTCCAGGCCTTGCAGGTCGCCGGTCAGCGTCACATCGAAGCGGCCGGCCGGCGTCGTCACGGTGTCCTGCGCCTTCAACGTGCGCGGCGTGGCGGGCGCGGGCAGGTGCTGGATCAGCGTGGTGAGCCACGGCGACGGCGGCGCGGCGGTGTCGTCGGCCCCCTGCAGCAGCGCGACGACGCTCGCGCCGCGCGTGATCTTCAGCGTCTCGCCGGGGGCCAGCGTGGCGGCCAGCTTGTTCAGCGTCAACGGCGGCTGGGAACCCGGCGTGGCGCTGTCGAACAGCACGGCATCCCCAGGCCCCAGCAGCGCGAGGCGCAGGCCCGTGCGCGGCAGATCGGCCGGTGGCCACTGCGGCCCGCCCGGGCGGAACAGCGCCTCGCGGAAGGCCTCGACGGGCAGGCGCAGCGACAGCGTCGTGCGGCGCGGGCAGGGCTCGCCTTCACCGTTGGCCAGGCAGGGCCCCTCGCGCCAGACCCAGCCGCGGAAGTCGCGCTGCGGGCGGGCCTTGCGCGGCAGCGTCGTCGTGTCGCCGGCAGAGTCCACCGTGAAGCCGGGCAGCTGGCCACGCTGCACGTCCAGCATCTCGACAGGCGCGAGCCAGTGCTGCGAGACGCCGTTGCGCTGCAGGCTCACGCGCACGCGGTGCACATCGGCGAGGTCCAGCGCGCCGCGCTCGCGGCTGACCAGTGGCGGCGCGTCCAGGCTGGCGACGAGGTAGACGAAGCCGCCCGCGTAGGCATTGCTGCCCACGGCCACGCACAGGCTGGCGCCGCCGGGGTATTGCAGGCCGCAGCCGGCCATCTCGACGACGCGTTGCGCCTTGGTCGCGTCGTCGAAGTCGATGGCGCCGAAGGGCAGCACCAGCGGCGCCACCCAGCCGGCGTCGACCTGCGGGGCCTCGGGATTCAGCAGCGCGAGCTGGCCCGACGGATGGCGCAGCTGCGCGACGACCTCGGCCAGCGACTTGGCGAAGGTCTGTTCGTAGCGCTGTGCATTGCGTTGGCGCTCCTCGTTCAGCAGGGCCAGCGCCAGCGCCAGCGTGGCCAGCGCCAGCGCGACGAAGACGAGGTGGAAGACGATGCGGTTGCGGAAGGCCGCGACGCCGAGGCGCGGCATGTCGGGCAGAGGGAAGTCGACTCGGCCCAGCTTCATGGCCTGCAGCCAAGCCGAAAAACTTGGTTTGGATTCAAGCTCACAGGGTCCAGCGGAAGCCCCGCATTGGAACGTTCTCGATGCCGTCGAAGGCCGGGTCCACGTCGCGGAAGGCGTCGCGGATGGTCGCCACGTGCTTGCGCACGTTGTCGCGGTTGCGGCCGCTCTTCACGACGTCGAACAGCTCCTCATAACTGACCACCTCGCCGGTGCGCGCATGCAGCGTCGCGAGGATGCGCTGGGCCGTCAGCGGCAGGTTGATGCGCTGGCCGCGCCACATCGGCGTGCGCTGCTTCAGCGGGTCGAGCTGCAGGCTGGCGTCGGCCTTTGCCGTGGGTTTCGCCGTGGGTTCCTTCAGCCGCGCGGTGCGCAGGATGTCGAGGAAGGTCTCGATGAACTCGGCCTCGTCGAAGGTCGTCTTCTGCAGATAGTCCCAGGCGTCCAGCGCCTTCATGATGCTGCGGTAGATGGCCGCCGGCATGGCCGACACGACCAGCACCGGCGTGCCCAGGCCCTGCTTGTTGATCTCGTTGATGAGGGCCACGCCGGCATTGCGCTCGCGGCCCAGCTCGATGTCCAGCACGACGAGGTCGTAGCGCTCGCGCGCGAGCGCGGCCTCGGCGGCGTCGCGGTCGAAATGCTGGTCGACGACCAACTCGGGCCGGGCGGCGCGGATCCAGCCGGCCAGCTGCTCACTGGTGGTGGGGTCGTCTTCGATGACGGCGATGCGGGGCATGTGGGCATTCTGGCGACAAACCGGGCAGGCACCGGTGGCGCGGAAGAAAGCTTCCGCCAGGCTGGCCGCCGCGGCCGGGCCGGCCTATGCTCGATGACGGTCATGAACGAAAGGACTGGCCATGCTGAACACCGCTTCCGTCACGACGATGCTGCCCGTCAGCGACATGGCCCGGGCCCGCGCGTTCTACGAAGGCTGCCTCGGGCTGCAGCCGGGCGGGCTCAAGCCCGACGGCAAGTTCGTCTACAGCGTGGGTGGCAGCACCCTGGCGCTGTTCCCCAAACCGGGCGGCACCAAGGCCGACCACACGGCCATCAGCTTCAAGGTGGACGATATCGCTGCCAGCATCGTGGCGCTCAAGCGTGCCGGCGTGGTGTTCGAGGACTACGACTACCCGGGCCTGAAGACGGTCGACCACGTGTGCGTGCTGGGTGCCGAGAAGGCGGCCTGGTTCAAGGACACCGAGGGCAACTACCTCTGCATCCACGAAGACCTGGCCTGAGCGGCCCCGGCCGGCCGGCGGCTAGCTGCCGATCACCCCGCACGCTACCCGCGCCCCGCCGCCGCCCAGCGGCGCGGGATGGTCGGCGTGGTTGTCGCCACCGGCGTGGACCATCAGCGAGCGGTTCTTGACGTCCGCCAGCTTCAGGCGCGGGCCCAGCACGGGCGACGTGGCGGCACCGTCGGCATTCACGTACAGCGGCGGCAGGTCGCCGAGGTGGCCATCGCCCCAGGGCTCGCCGTGCTTCTTCGTGCCGGCCGGGTCGAGGTGGCCGCCGGCGGCGAAGGCGGGTACGACGGTGCCGTTGTTGTCGGCCGCCGCGCAGGACGGCTTCTCGTGGACGTGGAAGCCGTGCAGGCCGGGCGGCAGGCCCTTGAGGTCGGGGTAGAAGGCCAGGCCGTAGGGCGTCTCGACGATGCGGATGGTGCCGAGCGCCTGCCCGGCGCCCTGCTTCTCGGCAGTGCTGACGGGCACGGTGATCTCGGCGGCCAGTGCCAGCGAGCTGGCGGCCAGGCAGGCGGCGGCGAACAGGGCTGATTTCATGGAGCCTCTCCCGGAGTGAAGGTTGGGGCGGAGCGTAGCCGCCGTCGCTGGCTTCCTTGCGCCCGGCGGAGTACCGCATTGGCGGTACAGCCGGCGCGGCATCCTCACACGTGATGAACCTAGGTTGTCGGCATAGTCCCTGGGCAACCTATTTCTGCCATGACGACACTCCGCCTCGCCTCCTGCAGCTGCGGCCAGCTCACCGCCCGGGTCACGGGCGACCCGGTGCGCATCTCCATCTGCCATTGCCTGGCCTGCCAGCGCCGCACCGGCGGCCCGTTTGCCGAACAGGCGCGGTTCCGCCGCGAGGATGTGCAGCTGTCGGGCACGTCGACGGCCTTCGTGCGCGTCGGTGACGAGGGCCCGGGCGCGCGCTTCCATTTCTGCCCGACGTGTGGCGCAACGGTGTTCTACGAGCCGATCGCGATGCCGGAATTCCTGGCCATCCCCGTGGGCGCGTTCGCCGACCCGGGCTTCCCGGCGCCGACCGTGTCGGTCTACGAGGAGCGCATGCACGCCTGGGTCGTGCCGCCGCCGGGCGCCGAGCATCACCGCTGAACGGAAGAATCCTTCCGCCCGCGCGGAAGAGCTTCACCCCGCGCCGCTCTCGTCCCTTCCCGCAGCAATGGCAACCATGGCCGCCATGCATCAAGCCGATGCGACCTGGCCCCAAGGAGCCACCATGCTGCAACGCCTCCAGACCCTCGCGGCTTCCGTCCGCAACGCCTTCCGCCGTGGCGCGAGCCGCACGGCGCAGGCCACGCCCGGTGCCGCCCGCTCGCTGCGCCGCGCGCTGCCGCCGCTGCTGGCCGTCACGGCCGTCACCGCGGCGGGCTATGCCGTCGTCATGCACCCGCCCATCCAGCCGGTGCCGCATGGCCAGGCGGCGCTGCGCACCAACCAGTTCAGCGGCGGCACGCGCGAGTTCCGCGACGGCAGCTTCGTGCGCATCCCTGGCCTGCACGAGGTGCGCTTCTTCCCGCTGCGTGACCAGAGCTATCGGCCGAGCAGCATCGCCAAGGCGGACGGCCCGGCGCCGCTGCAATCGGTCGAGGGCCTGTCGCTGGGCCTGGACATGACGCTGCGCTGGAACGTCGACAGCAGCCGGCTGGCCGAGCTGTCGCGCAAGCTGCCCGACGACATCGAGGCCGACGTCATCACGCCGGCCGTGCAGGCCGTCGTCTACAAGCAGATCGCCCGCCACACGGTGCGCGAGATCTTCTCCAGCCAGCGCGCCGAGATCGCCGCGGCGCTGGAGGCCGAGCTGCGTGCCAAGCTGGCCGGCGACGGCATCGTGCTGAAGGCCGTGCAGATCGGCTCGGTGGACCTGCCGGCCGACTACCGCAAGGGCATGGACCGCCTGCTGGCCGACAGCCTGGCCAGCGAGCGCATGCGCTACACGCTGGAGATCAGCGAGAAGAAGGTCAAGGAGACGGAGTTCGAGGCCGCTGCCGACAAGGTGCGCCGCGAGACCGCCGCCGAGGCCGCCGGCCGCGAGCAGGTCATCGCCGCCCGCGCGCAGGAGGAGGCCATGAAGCATGTATTGCCCTTCAAGCAGAAGCAGATCGAGCAGCGCGCGCTCGAAGCCCAGGCCGACAGCGCGGCGCGCATCCAGCAGGCAGAAGGGCAGGCCAAGGCGCGCCGCATCGAGATAGCCGCTGAATCCGAAGCGCGCCAGAAGCTGGCCGACGCCGAGGCCTACCGCGTGGCCCAGGTCGGCAAGGCCAATGCCGGCCAGATGGCCACCGAGGGCGAGCTGCTGACCAGGCACCCGCTGCTGGTGCAGAAGGCCATGGCCGACAAGCTGTCGGACAAGGTGCAGGTCATCATCGCGCCGCCCGGCTCGGGCGGCTTCATCGGCAGCGCGTTGCTGGCCGGCGTGTCGCCGCAAGCCGCCAAGGCCGCAGCGGCTCCCGCTCAACCGGAGCAGGAGTAAGCCATGCGTCGCTTTGCGCTGATCGCTGTGCTGGCCACGCTGGCCGCCGCCTTCGTGACCCAGGCGCGCGCCGCGGACTTCCCCCGCGCCGGCCTCGTGTCGCAGGACTCGCCGCTGCGCGGTGCGCCGCGCGACTCGGCCTCGCTGCAGGCCCAGATGGGCCGCGGCGAGGCGCTGGAGATCCGCGGCGAGCGTGGCGACCACTGGCAGGTGTGGGACTACCGCCGCGAGCGCGGTGGCTGGCTGCGCAAGAGCCAGGTCTTGCTGCTGCCGCGCGGTGAGGGTGCCGCCGCCGAGCTGCTGGCCCAGCTGCGCCTGGCGCGCCAGCAGTTCGGCACCGAAGGCCTGGGCCTCGGGCTTGCTGCGGCTTACGTGCAGGCCGCGACGCCGGCCGAGATGGCCGGCCCCGGCGGCGCCGAAGCGATGGACGCCTTCGGCACGTTTGCCGAGCGCATCGCCGACCGTGCCTCGCTGCGTGACGCCAAGCCGGGCGAAGGCCAGCTCGCCGCGCAGATGGACGTGGCCGCGCGCTACGGCCTGAAGTTCGAACAGTTCGACGCCGAGGACGGCCGCGTGCAGGTTTGCTACGACGGCGGTGCCTTCCGCCGCGTGCTGGCCGCCGCGGCCACGCCCGAGCAGCGCGTGCGCGCGGCACTCGCCGTCACGCGGCCCGACTGCCTGAACCCGCGCGCCACCGTGCGCGACGCCGAGGCGCGCGACATCTGGCGCCAGCAGGTGCTGGCCCAGGTGGACGCGGCCACGCTGGCGCCGCACTGGAAGAACCGCCTGCTGATGCGCCGCGCGTCCGTCGCGGCCAGCCTGGCCTTTGCGCAGGCCCGTCGTGGCGACGCCGTGCAGCCGCAGGCGCTGGCCGAGTTCGCAGGCATCGTGCCCACCGAGCTGACCGAGGACGACCAGCCCGCCTACAACGACGCGGCCATGCGCGTGAACGCGGCGCGCTGGCTGGGCAGCAACGCCGCCGCGCGCGACTTCGGCGCCGTGCAGCTGGCGCTGGAGGCCGGTGCCGACGGCGAGCGCTGCGTGGTGCTGAAAGAGGCCGGCAAGGTCGCGGTGCGCCGCTGCAGCTTCGGCCAGGTGGCGCTGGCCTCGGCGTCGCTGAACCGCGAGGGCCGCGCGCTGGCCCTGGCCGTGCAGCCGCTGGATGGTTGGCGCGAGTTGTGGCTGTTCCTGAAGGACCGCGACGGCTGGCACATCGACGTGATGCCGCCCGCACCGGCCCAGCCCGGCCTGGGCGTCGCCGAGTTCGCCGGCTGGGTGCCGGGCGGTGCGCAACTGCTGGTGGCGCGCGAGTTCCGCGCCGAGGGCAAGTACCGCCGCAGCTTCGAGGTCGTCACGCTGGCCGGCCTGGCGGTGGAGAAGCAGTCGCCCGAGCCGGCGCTGCTGGGCGCCTTCCAGCGCTGGAGCGACCCGGCCTGGCGCGGCGGCTCGCCGATCCGACGCTGAACCTGCTGTCACGTCCGTGACGCCGGCAAGGCCAGAATGCCGGCCTGTCGCCAACCCGGAGCGGACCCGCCATGCCCCAGATGCTTTTCATCGTCGAACCCGTCGGCCAGCGCGCCGAGCGCGGCCGTGCCGCCGGGGAGGTCGTCTACCAGCGCATGCTGGACTTCGCCGCCGAACTGCAAGCCGAGGGCCTGCTGCTGGGCGTCAACTCGCTCGGCTCCGCCGCCAAGCGCCTGGCCAAGCGCGATGGCGGTGCCCAGGTCTGGGACGGCCCGTTTGCGGAAGCCAAGGAGATGGTGGGCGGCTATTTCCTGCTCGATACCGAGGATCCTGAGGTCGCACTCGCCTGGGCAGAGAAATGCCCGGCCGCCGAATGGGCGACGGTCGAAATTCGCGGTGTCGGCCCCTGCTATACCTAGGGAACCTCAGTAATTTCCCGGAGCCTGTCGAAACCGGCTCGCATGGATCGTCGTGGGAATGAAGGCGGCAGAAAACACCGCCAGCCAACCCAGGAGAGACCCACCATGCGATTCATGATCCAAGTCCGCGCCACCGTCGTCAGCGAGCGTGGCGACCCGCCCGGCCCCGAGTACGCCAAGCTGTTCGAGGAGATGGGCGCCTTCCATGGCGAGATGGCGCGTGCCGGCGTGCTGCTGGACGGCGCCGGCCTGCGGCCCAGCCGTGATGGCTGGCGGCAGCGCTACGGCGCGGACGGCCGCGTCGAAGTCGTCGACGGCCCCTTCGCCGAAGCCAAGGAGCTGATCGCCGGCTACACGCTGATCCAGGTGCGCGACGAAGCCGAGGCCCGCGCCTGGGCCAGCCGCTTCCCGATGCCCTTCGTCGGCATCGCCTGCGAGATCGAGGTGCGCCGTCTCTACGAAGACGCCGACTTCGCGCCCGGCGGCGACATGGCCATCCGCAGCGCATGAGGAGGCCCGCCATGAGCAACCTGTCCATCATCCTGATCTGCCTGGGCGTGGCCCTGGCGCTGCTGCTGGCCTATGCCGCGACGCGGCCCGACGAGTTCCGCGTCGAGCGCCGGCTGCGCATCGCAGCACCCGCCGACAAGGTCTGGCCCCTCGTCAGCGAGCTGCGCGCCTTCAACCGCTGGAACCCCTACGAACGCAAGGACCCGCTGATCAAGAGCGCCTACAGCGGCGCGGCGGCCGGCGTCGGCTCGCGCTACGACTGGGACAGCAAGGAGGTCGGCAGCGGCAGCCTGGAGATCACCAGCCAGCAGCCCGGCCAGGCGGTGCAGATGAAGCTGGACTTCGTGAAGCCGTTCGAAGCCCACAACCAGGCCGAGTTCGCACTGCAGCCCACGCCCGACGGCGCCACCGAAGTGCGCTGGACCATGCACGGCCCCAACAACTTCATTGGCAAGCTGATGGGCGTCTTCATCGACATGGACAAGATGGTGGGTCGCGACTTCGAGGACGGCCTGCAGAACCTGCGCCAGCTGGCGGAGGCGAAGCCATGAAGGATCTCAGCTTCAGCATCGACATCGCCGCGCCGGTGGCCCGTGTGTGGGACTGCATGTTCGACCCCATTGCCTACCGCGACTGGACCCGCGCCTTCTGCGAGGGCTCCTACTTCGAGGGCAGCTGGGAGGCCGGCCGCCGGCTGCGCTTCCTCGATCCCCAGGGCTTCGGCATGGAGGCCATCGTCGAAGAGAGCGTGCCGCATGAACGGCTGTCGCTGCGGCTGGTGGGCGAGATCAAGGACGGCCGCCCGGTGGCCGGCAGCCGGCTCAACACCGAGCCCGCCCATGAGCGCTATGTCTTCAGCGCGACGCCGGAGGGCGGTACGCATCTCGTCGTGCACCTGCAGAGCTGGGACGAGGGCTTCACCAGCTTCCTGAACGACAGCTGGCCCCAGGCGCTGCAGCGCCTGAAGGCCCTGGCCGAATCCACGCACTGAAAGGAATCACCATGCAGATCAAGGTCACCAGCGTCATGGTCGACGACCAGGAAAAGGCGCTCGCGTTCTACACGCAGAAACTCGGCTTCACGAAGATGGCCGACATCCAGATGGGCCCCACCTACCGGTGGCTGACGGTGGTGTCGCCCGAAGGCATCGCCGGCGTCGAGCTGTCGCTGGACCCGATGAACATGGAAGCCTCCAAGGTCTACCAGAAGGCCTTGTACGAGGCCGGCGTTCCCATCAACGCCTTCGTCACCACCGACGTCGATGCCGAGGCCCAGAAGCTGCGCGACCGCGGCGTCACTGTGCGCGGCGAGCCCGTCGACATGGGCCCCATCAAGGCCGTCATGTTCGAGGACGGCTGCGGCAACCTCATCCACCTCGTCCAACCTTTGTGAGCAAGACCATGCACAAGCAGATCTACGTCAACCTGCCCGTCAAGGACCTGGCCAAGAGCAAGGCCTTCTTCGAGGCAGTCGGCTACAGCTTCAATCCGAACTTCACCAACGACAAGGGCGCCGGCATGGAGCTGGGCGAGAACCTTTACGCGATGCTGCTGTCCGAGGAGTTCGCCCGCACCTTCACGCCCAAGGCCTTCCCCGACGCCAAGACCGCCACCACCGGCTGGGTCTGCCTCAGCTGCGAAAGCCGCGAGGAGGTCGACACGCTGGTCGCCAAGGCCAGGGCCGCCGGTGGCAACATCCCCAGCGAGGCGCAGGACCATGGCTTCATGTACGGCCATGGCTTCGAGGACCTCGACGGACACCACTGGGAGCTGGTCCACATGACCGGCATGCCCCCGCAGGAGTAAGCGCCATGAAGATCCAGCAAAAGATCACCCCCTTCATCTGGTACGAGAAGGGCGCCGAAGATGCCGTCGCGCACTACCTGGAGGTGTTCGGCAGCGGCCAGGTCACGCACACCCAGCGCTGGGGCGAGAACTCGCCCGGTGAGGCCGGCACGGTCATGGTGGTGCAGTTCGAACTGCTCGGCCAGCAGATGACGGCCTTCAACGGCGGCCCGCACTTCAAGCTCAACGAGGCCTTCTCGCTGATGGTCGCCTGCCAGGACCAGGCCGAGATCGACCACCTATGGACGCAGCTGCAGGCCAAGGGCGGCAAGCCCAAGGCCTGTGGCTGGGTGGAGGACGCCTGGGGGCTGTCCTGGCAGATCATCCCGGCGGCCTGGTTCGACATGATCCGCGACCCCGACCCGGCCCGCGTGCAGCGCGTCTTCCAGGCCATCTGGCAGATGGAAAAGATCGACGTGGCGGCCCTCCAGCGCGCCTACGACGGAGCTTGACGGAGTGAGCCATGCGGACATCGCCGCCGGCGTCTGGCGCATCGAGCGCAGCCGCCTCGTCGGCGCGGCGGCCAAGCTGCTGCGCGACCTCGACGAGGCCGAGGACTGCGCGCAGGACGCCCTCATCGCCGCCATGGACGCCTGGCCGCGCGACGGCCAGCCCGCCAACCCCGCGGCCTGGCTGATGACCGCGACCCGCAACAAGGCCCTGGACCGGCTGCGCCGCCGCGCGATGCTGGAGCGCGAGCACGAGCACCTCGCGGCCGATGACGAGGCCATGGGCACCCATGTCGTGCCCGACTTCAGCGACCACCTCGACGCCGCGCGCGACCAGGCCGAGATCGGCGACGAGCAGCTGCGCCTGATCTTCATCGCCTGCCACCCGGTGCTGCCGCGGGAGGCGCAGGTCGCGCTGACGCTGCGGCTGCTGGGCGGCCTGGAGACGGCCGAGATCGCCCGCGCCTTCCTGCAGCCCGAAGCCACCGTCGCCCAGCGCATCGCGCGCGCCAAGAAGGCGCTCAATGGCCAGAGCTACGAGCTGCCCGGCCCGGCCGAGCGCGAGCAGCGCCTCTCGTCCGTGCTGGCCGTCGTCTACCTGATCTTCAACGAGGGCCACAGCGCCGGCAGCGGCGCGAGCCTGCTGCGCCCGGCGCTGTGCGATGAAGCGCTGCGCCTGGCACGCCAGCTGCAGCACCTGCTGCCGCTGGACGCCGAAGTGCACGGCCTGGCCGCGCTGCTGGAGATCCAGTCCTCGCGCCTGCCCGCGCGGCTGGATGCCGAGGGCCGCCCCGTGCTGCTGCCCGACCAGGACCGCCGCCGCTGGGACCGCCTGCTGATCCAGCGAGGCCTCGCGGCGCTGGACCGCGCGCTGCAGCTCGGCGAGCCGGGCCCCTACACGCTGCAAGCCGCCATCGCTGCCTGCCACGCGCGTGCGGCGCGCGCCGAGGACACCGACTGGCGCGCCATCGTCGCCGGCTACGACCGCCTGCTGGCGCTCAACCCCTCACCCGTCATCGCGCTGAACCGCGCGCTGGCCGTCAGCTTTGCCGAGGGCCCGGCGGCGGCGCTGCCGTTGCTAGACTCACTCGCGGCCGAGCCGCAGCTCAAGCGCTACCCCTATCTGGCCGGCGCCCAGGCCGACGTGCTGGAACGCCTGAGCCGCGTCGGCGAGGCGCGCGACGCTTACCTGCGTGCCGCGGAGCTGCAGGACAACGACGTGCAGCGCGCGCTGCTGCTGGAGCGGGCGAAGCGGCTGGCGAGTTGAGTTGGCGAGAGGGGAACGGGAGCGGTTGCTGCCATTCGCAGCAGGGTGAAACAGCGGCAGTTGCCGGAGCGCGGCCCGCTCGCCGCCGTCACGAGACGCCGTGAGTTCGCCCTTCGCTTTCATCACCTTGCTGGGCGATGCAATTCGGGCACAGCACTTCAAATTCTTTTCCTATGACAGGCCGCCAGCCCTGTTCATAGGCAAGCTCTGCTGTTCGGTAATACGCCTTACGCGAGTACGGCTTGACTTCTCCGTCCTCTGGCGGCGCAGCGTTACAGCGTTCGCAGAAGAACAGTCCACAAAGGATGAAAGAAATCTCATAGAGATCTGCCACTTCGGGTCGCACCTGAAACTGCAGTTCCGACGACTCATCCATACCTTTTCCGTCATCCTCAATGCAGCGGTGCGCCCACGGGACTGGCAACGAGTGTTGGCAAACGTTGTTTGGCCTGCCTAAGGCCGGCAAATTGAACAGTTGGCTAGGTTGGGGTGAACGGTGCGACCCCAACGAATTTTGCCGGCATCAAACGTTGGGGTTCGCGGGCTCACCACAACTTACGAGTTCAAGGCACCCGTCATTCGCACGTGGAACAGCAGCTCGTCGGTGGCGCGCAGGCGGCGGCAGACCTCGCGGCCGAGATTCATCTGGATCAACGCGAACTGGCTGGGATCGTGCTCATAAAGATCTAGCAGCTGCCCGGGCGTAAGCTCGATCGCCTCGCAGTCCACAATCGCCTGCACCGAGGCGCTGCGCGGATGCAGGTCCATCAATGCCATTTCGCCGAAGCAGTCGCCGGGGCCGAGCCGGTGCAGCAGCACCTCCTGTCCGTGCCAGCTCTTGACGACGCGAGCCTCACCGGACTCGAGCACGAACATCCGGTCGCCCGGATCACCCTCGCGCACGAACCAGTCGCCCGCCGACACGCAGCGATGGCCAGCGCGTTGGAGCAAGAATTCCAGCACGTCCTGGCGGATCGCACCGAAGATCGGCATCCGCTCCAGCAGCGCGATGTGAGACGGCTCCATGATCGGATCAGTCTAGTCCTTCAGCCAGATCCCATGAATATGTCCGAGCGATAAGTTCGTTAGGAGCTGAAATTTTGTTCAGCGGCGCCCGACGTGGAAGGATCGGCTTTAAGGCAACGCTGAACAAATCCCTCCCGCGCGCCGCATCCCTGCTTTGGGCGATCTGCGGCGTTGCAAATCCTCGCTGTAGCCCACGCTACAGCTGCGGTTTGCGCCTTGCAGCTCATCCCAAACCAGGGCGCGGCGCATCGCGGGGACTCATTCAGCGTCGCCTTAACCACAGGACTCGGGCTGGCGGTGGCAGTTCCACGCTGGCAAGACCCGCAGCTCGCGGGTGACGCCGATCAGCATCGTCATGAAGACGGCCATGGCCACCACGTAGGCGCGCACATGCAGGTCAGCCAGCGGCGCAGCCGGGGGGCTGCTCCGCGCAGCGTCATCCGCGGCCCAGCAGTGCCTTGGCCGCCTCGATGCGCAGCGCCAGGCCGACGCTGTCGTCGTTCATCACGCGCAGCAGGAACTGCCGCGGCTCGTCGCAAGCCGCAGTCGATGCCGTTGATGCCGCCACGGGCGCGGGGGCGGGCTGGAGCGCCTGCAGCGCGGCATCGAAGGCCGTCGGCTTGATGCTCTCCAGCCTGGCCAGCAGGTCGGCCTGGCCCTCGACGCCCGGCGGGATGTCCAGCCAGGGCGTGTCGACGAACACCGGCGCGAGGTCGGGCGCGACAAAGGCCGACCAGTTGCCCGTCGCCGCGTGCTGGGCGGGCACGGCGGGCGGCTCGGTCCAGACGCTGACCCTGGCCTGTGCGATGCCGGGCAGGTAGCGCGCCTGCAGCCTTGCCAGGAAATCGACCGCTCGCATCGCGCTCACCGGCTGCTACAGCGAGAACCACAGCTGCATGCCGTCCGTGCCCGACACGGCGATGGCTGGCGCCGGCAGCTGCAGCTCCGCCTGCACGCCGCGCCAGACCTGGCCCAGCGCATCCCAGTCGGCCGGGCGGGCCAGCTCCAGCGCCATCGCGCGGACCTCGGCGCCTTCGTTGGCATAGAGGCGCTGCAGTTCGGACTGAAGGCGGTTCATCGCTTCAAGGTGTCGTGCTCGTGTTCTCGCGCAGCATGCGCTGCATCAGCACGAAGAAGCGGTCGTAGAACTCGCCGGCCGGAATCGTCTCGGACGCGACCTTGACGAGCGAGTCCTCGCTCGACGACAGCGGCACCGAGATGGAGCCCAGTGCGCTGACGCCCAGGCTGGCGGCCTGGTTGCTCTTCTTCAGCGCGTAGCGGTCCTGCTGGGCGCTGACGTAGGCGGTGGCGACCTGCTGCTTGGGGCCGTCGCCGACGCAGACGACGTTGAAGGCGATCTCGACATGCATCTCGTTGCCGGGCTGGAAGTGCTTGGCGCCGCGCACGACGCCGCTCTCGGCCCGGCTGATGACATAGCCCTGGCTCAGCAGCGCGCGGCGGGCGGCCTCGCAGGTGGCGTCGACATTGGCGTCGAACAGCCGCGAGAAGGTCTCCTCGGCGGAAAAGCTCTCGCGCTGGTAGACCTTGCTGGCCTTGTCGGCCGAAGAGGGCAGCGCGCCGCAGCCGGCCAGCAAGGCGCCGAGCAGCAGGGGCAGGAACAGGGAGCGAAGGCGATGCATGGGGCGATTATTCCGTCGTCGGGGCCGCAGGGGCGGGCGGCAAGTGGCGCGCCCGCCCGGCCCCGCCCAACGCGGCATGGGCGCTGTGCGATGACAGGGCTCGCCCCGACCGAGAATCGCCGTCTGGCTGGCAGTTGCGGCGCTGTCACCTGCGCAGTGGCGCGAACGACTGCAGTGATGAGAATCGCCTCCACCACTCAACCCAGGAAGCTTCATGGACCAACCCAGCGTCACCCTGACCCAGCGCCAGGGCTACCAGTTCGAACACCGTTACTCGCCGGGCATCCCGGTGCTGCTGTCCGACGAACCTCCGCCGATGGGCACGGGCCTCGGACCCGACCCCGTCGGGCTGCTGTGCTCCGCCGTGGGCAACTGCCTCAGCGCATCGATCTGGTTCGCCTGCCAGAAGTACAAGGACGACCCGTCGCCGCTGCGCACGGAGGTGAAGGCGACGGTGGGCCGCAACGAGCGCGGCCGCAACCGCGTGCAGGGGCTGGCGGTGGACCTGCACCTCGGCAGGCCGGCCGCCGAGCTGGCTCACATCCAGCGCGTGCTGGACAGCTTCGAGGACTTCTGCACCGTCACGCAGAGCGTGGCGCCGGCCATTCCGGTCACGTTGCGGGTGCTGGACAGCAGCGGCGCCGTGCTCAAGGGCTGACCAGCCCCAGCTCGTTGAGGATGCGCTCGCGCAGCGCGTCCATCTCCGGGCTGATGAGTCGCCGGGGATGCGGCATGTCCAGCTCGAAGCGGGCCTGGATGCAGGTGGGCCGCGGCGACAACACCAAAATGCGGTCGGCCATGTAGAGGGCCTCGTCGACATCGTGCGTGATGAGCAGCACCGTGTGCTTCTCCTCGGCCAGGATGCGCAACAGCTCGTTGCGCATGCGCAGGTTCATCAGCGCGTCCAGCGCGGAGAAGGGCTCGTCGAGATACAGGATCTCGGGCTTCACGATGAAGGCCCGCGCCAGCTCCACGCGCTTGAGCATGCCGCCCGACAGCTCGTGCGGGTAGGCGTTCTCGAAGCCCTTGAGCCCGACCATGGCGGCGTAGTGGTCGGCCAGTTCTGCGTTGGCGGCGCTGTCCTTGCCGGCGAGGCCGAACATCAGGTTCTGCTGCACCGTCAGCCACGGGAAGACCGAGCCGTACTGCGAGATGACGATGCCCTGCGGGCTGGGGCCTGGATGGGGCCGGCCGTCGATGAGCAGCGTGCCGCTGTCCGGCTTCTCGAAGCCGGCGAGGATGTTCATCAGCGTCGACTTGCCGCAGCCCGACGGGCCGACAATGGCGACGAACTCGCCCTCGGCGACGTCGAACTCCACGCCGTCGATGACTTGCAGCGTCTTGCCCTTGGCGCCCTTGAAGCTCTTGACCAGGCCGCGGACGGAAATTTTTGGAACCATGTCAGTGATAGGTGTGGCGGCCGTAGTGCCCTGTTGCGGGCCGAGCGCCGGGCCGCTCCCAAGCCGGCCCGCTTTGGCGATGTGCTCGCGGCTCGATGCCGCGAGCATCGCCGTCCCCTCGGGGGACCGGCTGGGTTGGCCCGCGTACAGCTGGGCCAGGCCAGACGAGGGGCTCCACTTCAGCGGACATAGCGCCACCGCACGGTCTTGAGTTTTTCGAGCAGGCGCGTGATGCCGTCCAGCAGCAGGCCGATGACGCCGATGATGATCATCGCGGCGATGACGAGGTCGTAGCGGTTGCCGGCGTTGCGCGAGTCCATGATGAGATAGCCCAGGCCCGAGCGCAGCGCGATCATCTCGGCGGCCACGACGACCAGCCAGGCCACGCCGATGCCGATGCGCATGCCGATGATGATCTCGGGCAGCACGGCCGGAATGACGACGCGGCGGAACATCACCCAGCGCGTGACACCGAAGTTGGCCGCCGCGCGCAGGTAGCGCCGGTCGATGGTGTGCACGCCCGACGTCGTCTGCACGATGAGCGGGAACACCGACGAGATGAAGATCAGGAAGATCGGCGACGCCTCGCCGATGCCGAACCACAGGATGGCCAGCGGGATCCACGCGATCGGCGAGATCGGCCGCAGCATCTGGAAGATGGGGTTGAAGGTGCGGTAGGCGCCGGCGACCCAGCCCATCCACAGCCCGAGCGGGATGCCGACGAGCATGGCCGCGCCGAAGCCGATGCCGACGCGGTACAGCGACGCGCCGATGTGCTCCCACAGCGTGCCGTCCTCGGCCAGCTCCAGCGTGCCGGTGACGACCTGCCACGGGGTCGGGAAGATGGGGCTTTCGTTGTGGACGACGATCCACCACCAGAAGGCGATGACGGCCGTGATGACGGCCAGGGGCGGCAGGACCTTGCCGAGGCGGGGGTTCAAGTGACGGTCTCCGTTTGGGATGGCTTCTTCCAGTGCCGCCAGCGCCACTGCAGGCGCTGCCAGCCGGCCGCGGGCGTCGGCGCGACGATGACGGCCATCTGCCCGCTGGCGTGGGCGCTGCAGGCGAAGCTGTAGGTCGATGCGACCTCGAAGGGCAGGCGGAAGCTCTGCCCCGGCATGATGAGGACGGGGCCGAACTGCTGCGGCACGTCGTCGAGGTTGCGCAGCAGCAGCTGGTCGTTGAGGCCCAGCGTCAGGTCGATGCGGTCGGGCAGGATCTCGACCTTGTCGCCGGCCATGCGGCGGGCGTAGGTGCCCTTCGGAATCTCGAACAGCTCGTCGCGCGAGGGCAATTGCAGCGGCGCGAAGGCGGCCCAGGCGAGAGGCGCCAGCAGCAGCACCGGCAGGAGCCACAACAACCGCTTCACTTCGAGGCCAGCAGCAGCTTGAGGTCGTGGACGAAGTCCTTGGCCTCGTGGCCGTAGGGCATCATGGCTCGCAGCTTGCCCGTGCGGTCGATGAGCCAGACCGACGTGGAGTGGTTCATGCCGTAGGCGTTGGGCTGTTTGGACGCGATCTTCTCGGCGACGACGCCGTAGCGCTTGCGCATCTCCGTCAGCCTGGCGGGCGCTTCGGTGCCGCCGATGAAGCTCGGGTCGAAGGCGGCCAGGTATTGCCGGATGCGGTCGAGGTTGTCGCGCTCGGGGTCGACCGTCACGTAGACGACCTGCACGTCGGTCGCGTCTGCGCCGAGTTGCTTGCGGGCCTGGGCCAGCGTCGCCAGCGTCGTCGGGCAGACCTCGGGGCAGTTCGTGAAGCCGAACACCAGCAGCACGAGCTTGCCCTTGAAGCGGGCGAGGTTCAGTGCGGCGCCGTCGCTGCCCTTCAGCGCGAACTCGGGCGCGGGCTGGGCGGGCTCGAAGACGCCGGCCTTGAGCCGGTCGTTGGCCGCCACGGCACCTAGCGGCAGCGCGGCCAGCAGCAAAGCGCGGCGCTTCATATGGAAATCGGCGCCGCCTTGGCCGCCTTGACGAAGCTGTCGTCCACGTACTTCTCGTAAGGCACTGGCGCCTTCAGCGTGCCGGCCTCGACGGACAGTTGCATCAGCTCATCGAACTCACTGCGGATCATGCGCAGGTCGCCGTAGGTGACGCGGTCCGTCGGGTTCTCCATCACGAAGCGCAGGATGGCCGGGTCCTGGTTGAAGAACTTGCGGCCGGCGGCCACCTGGATGGCCTTCTCGCGGTTGGCGGCCTGCTGGTCCAGCCAGTTGCCGGCGCCCTGGATGTGGTCGACGAGGTTCTGCACCAGCGGGCGGTTCTCCTTGATGAGTTCCTCGCGCACCGTCAGCACGCAGCAGATGTAGTTGCGCCACTCGTCGCGCGTCATGCGCAGCGGCTTGGCATAGCCCGCTTTCTGCGCGGCGGCGCCGAAAGGCTCGCCGGTGCAGTAGCCGTCGACGGCCTTGGCGAACAGCGCGGCCGGCATGTCGGGCGGCGGCATCTCGACGATCTGGATGTCCTTGGGCGTCATGCCCTCCTGGGCCAGCATCTTGCGCAGGAACAAAAAGTCCACCGCGAAGCGGCTCGGGATGGCGATGCGCTTGCCGGTCAGGTCCTTGAACTTCTTGTAGGGCGAATCGGTGCGAACCATGATGACGGCACCCGAGCGGTGGCCCAGCGAGACGATCTTGACGGGGATCTTCTTGTCCGCCAGGTCCATGACCAGCGGCGCCAGCATGTAGGCGGCCTGGATGCCGCCCGTCATCAGCGATTCCTTGATCTCGGGCCAGCCGTTGTACTTGCTGTACTCGAACTGGAAGGCCGAGCTGCCGGCCGATTTGTTGCTCAGCGCGCGGGCCGAGCAGGCGACGGGCAACGTCAGGTTGCAGGTGACCGGCAGGCCGCCGACGATGAGCGGCTTGGGCGCCGCCAGGGCGGGCAGCGCCGGGACCAGTGCCGACGCCGCCAGGCCTTGCAACACGTGGCGGCGGCCGAGGCCATGGGGTGGGGAATCGGGCAGTTCGTAGGTCATGACTGAAGGCGAAGACTTTGCCAAGGCTGCACTGGCTGTCCATCCGGGCGAACCGAATTGTGCCTATGTACCTACGGGCCACCTGCCTGTCACGCGGCTTGCAGGTCCTCGGTGGGGCCGAAGAACTCGTAGCGCAGTTGCGCCGCAGGCACGCCGAGCGCCAGGCCGTGGTTGTAGACGGCCTGCATGAAGGGCCTGGGGCCGAGCAGGTAGAGGTCGACGTCGCGGTCGTCGGGCATCTGGCGGGCCAGCAGCTCGCGGTCCACGCGGCCCACGGCGTGCGGGTTGTCGCCGTCGCGCGGCTCGTCGTAGATGTAGACCGCCTCGACGTTCTCGTGCGCCTGCGCCAATTCGTCCACCCGCTCGCGGAACGCGTGAGCGCCGCCATGCCGCGCCGCGTGGATGAAGCGGATGGGCCGCCCGCTGGCCGCCGTGGCTTCCAGCATGGCCATCGCGGGCGTGATGCCCACGCCGCCCGTCACCAGCAGCAGCGGTCGCCGGGCGTGGGTGTCCAGCGTGAACTCGCCGGCGGGTGGCTGCACCTGCAACAGGGCGCCGGGCTCCACGCGGTCGTGCAGCCAGTTGGACACCGTGCCGCCGGCCTCGCGCTTGACGCTGATGCGGTACCAGGGCTGTTGCGGCGCGTCCGACAGCGAGTAGTTGCGCCGGATGGTCTGGCCGTCGATGTCGAGCACCAGCGTCAGGTACTGGCCGGCGATGAACGGGGCCAGCGGTTCGTCGTCTGCCGGCACGAGGTAGAACGACGTGATGAGTTCGCTCTCGTGCACCTTGCGCAGCACGCGCAACGTGCGCTCGCCGCGCCATCCGCCCGGTTGCGCGGCGGTCCGCGCGTAGACGGCCTCTTCGGCGTCGATCAGCAGCCGGGCCAGGCTGCCGTAGGCCTCGCCCCAGGCAGCCAGGATGTCGTCGGTGGCCACGTCCCCCAGCACCTCGCGGATGGCGCGCAGCAGGCAGGCGCCGACGATGGGGTAGTGCTCGGGCTGCACGCCCAGCGACACGTGCTTCTGCACGATGCGCGGCAAGGCCGGAGCCAGCGCCTCCAGCCGGTCGATGTGGCTGGCATAGGCCAGCACGGCGCCCGCCAGCGCGCGGGCCTGCGTGCCCTGGGCCTGGTGGGCTTCGTTGAAGAAGGCCTTCAGCTCGGGATGCTCGCTGAGCATGATCCCGTAGAAGTGCCGGGTGATGTCCTCGCCGCGGGTCTTCAGCAGCGGGACGGTGGCCTGGATCAATGCAATGGTCTGGGGCGAAAACATGGAAGCGCTCCTGGTAGATGACAGATGCTGTTCCACAGCCAAGAAGCGTGCCCGGTCAGGCCGCGCGGCAAGACCTTGCTGCGCAACGACTTTCTTTGATTCAGGTCAAATGGACCACATTCAAGTTCAGGTCAAGAAGACAACACGTGGTCGATGTGACACCCGATGCCCACTTCCGCGAGCTGCTTGCCGCGGTGCGCTGCCTGGTGGCCTGCGACGCGGTGGCGCTGCTGCGCCTGCTGCCCGAGCCGGCCGCGGAGGCCGTGCTGCAGCCGGTGGCGGTGGATGGGTTGGCCGAGGAGGCGCTGGGCCGCCGCTTCGCCGCCGCTGCGCATCCGCGCCTGGGCCGGCTGCTCGCCAGCGGACCGCAGGGGCTGCGCTTCGCGGCCGACGCCGGGCTGCCCGACCCTTACGATGGCCTGCTGGCCAACCAGCAGGACCTGGAGGCCGTGCACGACTGCATGGGTCTGCCCCTGCACGTCGATGGCCGGTTGTGGGGTCTCGTGACGCTGGACGCGCTGAACCCGCGGGCCTTCGAAGCGCTCGAACCGGCGCGCTTGAAAGCCATCATGCGGCTGCTGGAAGCCGGTATCTCGGCCCAAGAAAACCTCCAGGCGCTGGCGGCCCGCGCCGAGCTGGCCCAGGCCGTGGCGCGGGAGCAGTGGCAGTCAGGGCCCGCGCGCGAGCTGCTGGGCAAGAGTGCGGCCATGAGCCAGCTCCGGCGCGAGATCGATACCGTGGCCGGCTCGGACCTGACCGTGCTCATCCTGGGCGAGACCGGCGTGGGCAAGGAGCTGGTGGCGCAGCGCCTGCATGCCCGTTCGGCCCGCCAGGCGCGGCCGCTGGTGCAGATCAATTGCGCCGCGCTGCCGGAGACGCTGGCCGACAGCGAGCTGTTCGGCCACAAGCGCGGCGCCTTCACCGGCGCGGTGGCCGACCGCGTCGGCAAGTTCGAGCTTGCCGACGGCGGCACGCTCTTCCTCGACGAAGTGGGCGAACTGCCGCTGGCCGTGCAGGCCAAGCTGCTGCGCGTGCTGCAGAGCGGCGAGTTGCAGCGCCCCGGCAGCGACCGGTTGCTGCGCGTGGACGTGCGCGTGCTGGCCGCCACCAACCGAGACCTGGGCCAGGAAGTCGCCCGCGGGCGCTTCCGTGCCGACCTCTACCACCGCCTGTCCGTCTATCCGCTGCAGGTGCCCGCGCTGCGCGAACGCGGCCGGGACGTGCTGGCGCTGGCGGGCAGCTTTCTGGAAGAGAACCAGCACCGGCTGGGCGCCCGCAACCTGCGCCTGGCACCGGCCGCATCCGCGGCCCTGCTGGCCCAGCGCTGGCCTGGCAATGTCCGTGAGCTGGAACACCTCATCAGCCGCGCGGCACTGCGGGCCTGGTCGGAGCCCGGGCCACCCGGGCGCTGGACGGCGATCGAACTGCGGCACCTGGGTCTCGATGGCGAGGTGGACGGGGCGGCGAATGTCGCCACGCCCCAGCCCGCCCCACCCCCGCCGCCGGCGGCGGGCCAAGGCCTGCGAGAAGCCACCGAGTCCTTCCAGCGCCAGTGGATCGAGACGGCGCTGCAGCGCCATCGAGGCAGCCTGGCTGGCGCCGCACGCGAGGCCGGCATGGACCGCAGCAACCTGCTGCGCCTGGCCAAGCGGCTGGGCGTGCGGTCAACAACGGCCGGCGCCGCCTGAGTTCCGCATCAGGGATACAGCCCGCGCTCCTCGCGCGCCTGCAGCACGCGCGTGCAGGCCACCGTGAAGGCGGCCGTGCGCAGCGGGATGCGGTGCTGCTCGCTGGTCTCCCAGATGCCCTTGAAGGCGCCGATGAGGATCTTGTCCAGCCGCACGTTGATCTCGTCCTCGGTCCAGAAGAAGGACGAGAAGTCCTGCACCCACTCGAAATAGGACACCGTCACGCCACCGGCATTGGCGATGACGTCGGGCACGACGACGATGCCGCGGTCGGCCAGCACGGCCTCGCCGTCGGGCGTCGTCGGGCCGTTGGCGCCTTCCAGCACGAGGCGGGTCTGCAGGCGCTGGGCGCGCTCGGCGCTGATCTGGCCTTCCAGTGCGGCCGGGATCAGCACGTCGCTCTTCACGTTCCAGAAGTCGTCGTTGGCGATCGCGTCGCCGCCCTTGAAGCCGGCCACGCCGCGCGTCAGCGCGACATGCTCCAGCAGGTTCTGCATGTCGAAGCCGGCGTCGTTGAAGATGGTGCCGGTGTGGTCCTGCACGGCCACGACCTTGGCGCCGTTGGCGGCGAACAGCTTGGCAGCGATGGAGCCGACGTTGCCGAAGCCCTGCACGGCGATGCGGGCGCCGTCCAGCTCCATGCCCAGCCGGCGCATCGCCTCGCGGCCGACGACGAAGACGCCGCGGCCGGTGGCGGCCACGCGGCCCAGCGAGCCGCCCAGCGGGATGGGCTTGCCGGTGACGACGCCGGTCGCCGTCGCGCCGGTGTTCATCGAGTAGGTGTCCATCATCCAGGCCATGATCTGGCCGTTGGTGTTGACGTCAGGCGCGGGGATGTCCTGGTTGGGGCCGATGATGATGCCGATCTCGCTGGTGTACCGGCGCGTAACCTTCTCCAGCTCCTTCAGCGACAGCTGCGACGGGTCGAGCCGGATGCCGCCCTTGGCGCCGCCATAGGGCAGGTTCACGGCGGCGTTCTTGACCGTCATCCAGGCCGACAGCGCCATCACTTCTTCGAGCGTCACGTCGGGGTGGTAGCGCACGCCGCCCTTGCCGGGGCCGCGCGTCAGGCTGTGCTGCACGCGGTAGCCTTCGAAGTGGGCGATGGTGCCGTTGTCCATCTCGATGGGGATGTCCACGATCAGCGCCCGCTTGGGGCGGCGCAGCGTCTCGACCCAGCGCGCCAGGTGGCCCAGGTAGGGCTCCACGGCATCGATCTGGGACAGATAGGTTCCCCACGGGCTGTTGCGCGTGGGCGAGACAAAGGACAGGTTGGGCATGAAATGCTCCGTAACTTTGAGTGGGGCGAACGGTAGCGCGAAGCGTTGCCCCAAGGCCAGCGCTTGTCTAGCCAAGTGTTCATGCGCCCATGCAAGGCATGCATGGCAAGAGGTCGGCGTGGAGAGGTTTGCGAGCGCGGGCAACAAAAAACCCGGCCGAGGCCGGGTTCCTTGGGAGTGGGGGTGGTTTACTGGGATGCCAGCGCACGCCTGAATTCGACGTCGTCGAAAAGTTTCCCGACCAGCGTCTTGTAGAGCGCGCCGTACTGGTTGATTGCGGCTGGTAGGGCGATGGCGCCGACGAAGGAGGACTCCCACGTGGCCTCGGCAACGATTTCCTTGTCGAACAGCGTCTGGCCGTCGCGTTTGACCTGGATTCTGGCGGCGAGCCGGCCTTTACCGGTGCCGATGGCGGCGTCGACCATGCTGTCGGTCAGCTGGCCTTCGATGACGTTCTTGGATTTGGTATCCAGCAGGCCGGCGGCGGTCAGTTCTGCGGCAATCTCGTCGCGCAGCTGGTTGGCGAAGCTGCCGCTTGCTGGCTTGACGGAGGAGCCGCGCAAGCCACCGAGCGTCGTGTCCATCTGCGCCGGCTTGCCGGCGGCCAGCGCGAATTTGCCGAGCTGGGCGGGCGCGAGCTTGGCGGCGCGCAGCTTTTCGGCGTTTGCGGCGCTCGGTGCCGGTGCTGGCATGGTCACGGTGGCGCAGCCCGTCAGAACGGCCAGCATGGTCATGAGCGCGAGGCGCTGGCTGACGGAGCGAGAGGCGATGAGCTTGGACATCATGGGGATGGTTCCTCCGTTCACTTGAAGTTGGCGTCTTGCGACAGGTCGTTCAACACATTGCTGACCACCTGAGTCGTCATCTGGAAGGCGGCTTCCTTGTGGTCGGGCATCTTGGTGGCGTTGCCCGGCGTGGCAGCCGCTCCCATGGTGGTGTGAATGGCATGCCGTGCCTGCTTGACGATGGGTGCCGTGTCGCCCGACGTGCGGTAGGACGCGGTGCAGACGTAGCCATCGGACACCTGCGAGCCGGCGAGACCGAAGGTCAGGCCGGTCACGAAGCCTTTCGAGAACGCGTTGTCCGTCAAGGGCACGTTGTTCAGCGTGATGCTGAGCACGGCACCGCTGGGCACAGCGTTGGAGCCGACCTCGCTGAACAGGCCGCTGGACTTGACCTGTGCGGCGACGCGGTCGCGCAGGAAGGCGGTGGCCTGGGCGTTGGCGACGCCCTTGGTCTGGAAATCGAACAGCAGCTGCACCGGTGCCGGGCTGGCCGGCTTCTTGAACTGCGCGGCCTGGACCTCCTTGGTCGTGCCGTCCAGATAGACGCTGGCACAGCCGCCGAGCATGGCCGTGGCGGCCAGGAACATGCAGAGCGCGGCTCGCCGCGCCCCGTTTCTCAGAGCAAACATGGAATCTCCCTTGGGTGACTGAACGGGCCGGATGGCCGCCTCTCTCTTCTTCTGCACAGCGTGGCCTAGCCGCTTTCTCCGGTTTGGCAACGATGGCGCGCGGACTATAGGCAGTGGGCTCGCCGTCGCGTAGCCGCAATATCCCGGCAAAGCGCGCGAAGCTGCCGCATACCATCGGGCAGTGACCTCCCTCGACCTCGCCCTCCTCTATCTCGTTGCCGCCGTACTGGGCGTCGTCGTCTGCCGTTCGCTGAAGCTGCCGCCCATGCTGGGTTATCTGGCGGTCGGCGTGCTGATCGGCCCCAACGCGCTGGCCTTTGCGCACGACTCGGCCAGCATCCAGTACCTGGCCGAGTTCGGCGTCGTCTTCCTGATGTTCGCCATCGGGCTGGAGTTCAACCTGCCCAAGCTGCGTGCGTTGAGGACGGCCGTCTTCGGCATCGGCATGGCGCAGGTGGCGCTAACCATCGCCGGCGCGATGCTCGGCAATGCGCTGCTGATCTACGGTTTCGCGATGCTGGGCGTGGCCTGGGAGCTGCACTGGCAGGGCGCGCTGGTGCTGGGCTCGGCCATGGCCATGAGCTCCACGGCCATCGTCGTCAAGCTGATGGCCGAGCGGCTGGAGCTGGAGAGCCCGCACGGCAGGCTCGTGATGGGCGTGCTGCTGTTCCAGGACCTGGCCGTCGTGCCGCTGCTGGTGCTGATCCCGGCGCTGAACAGCAGCGGCAGCCAGATGATGAGCGCGCTGGCCTGGGCGGCGCTCAAGGCCATCGTGCTGCTGGGCCTGCTGCTGTTCGGGGGCCAGAAGCTCATGCGCTGGTGGCTCACGCTGGTGGCGCGGCGCAAGAGCGACGAGCTCTTCATGCTCAACCTGCTGTTCGTCACGCTGGGTCTGTCCTGGCTGACCGAGCACGCCGGCCTGAGCCTGGCGCTGGGCGCCTTCGTGGCCGGCATGCTGATCTCCGAGACCGAGTACCGCCACCAGGTGGAGACCGACATCCGGCCCTTCCACGACGTGCTGCTGGGCCTGTTCTTCATCACCATCGGCATGAAGCTGGACTGGCGGCCGCTGGTGGACAGCTGGTGGCTGGTCATCGCGCTGACGGCGCTGCCGGTGCTGGCCAAGTTCGTCCTCGTCGCCGGGCTGGCGCGGCTGTTCAGGTCGCCGCCGGGCGTGGCGCTGCGCACCGGTCTGTACCTGGCCCAGGCGGGCGAGTTCGGCTTCGTGCTGCTGACGCTGGGCGCCCAGCAGAACCTCATCGCCGCGCAGTGGGTCAGCCCGGTGCTGGCCAGCATGGTGCTGTCCATGCTGATCACGCCCATCCTCGTCATGTACAGCAACCGCATCGTCATGAAGCTGTCCAGCAGCGACTGGCTGATGCAGTCGGTGCAGCTGACCACCATCGCCAAGAAGTCCATCAAGCAGGAAGCCCACGTCATCATCTGCGGCTACGGCCGCTCGGGCCAGAACCTTGCGCGGCTGCTGGAGGGCGAGCACATCCCCTACATGGCGCTGGACCTCGACCCCGACCGCGTGCGCCAGGCCGCCGCCGCCGGCCAGAGCGTCGTGTTCGGCGACGCGGCCAAGGTGCAGAGCCTGATGGCCGCGGGCCTGGCGCGCGCCAGCGCCGTCGTCGTCAGCTACCACGACACGCCGTCGGCGCTGAAGATCCTGGACCTCGTGCGCGCCCATGCGCCGCGCGTGCCGGTCGTCGTGCGCACCATCGACGACGCCGACCTCGAGAAGCTCAAGGCCGCCGGCGCGACCGAGGTGGTGCCAGAGGCCATCGAGGGCTCGCTGATGCTGGCCTCGCATGCGCTGGCGCTGGTGGGCGTGCCGATGCGCCGCGTCATCCGCATCACGCGCGATGCGCGCGATCGCCGCTACGGCCTGCTGCGCGGCTACTTCCACGGTAGCGACGACGACACGGTCGACGAGCTCGAGCAGGCGCGGCTGTCGTCGGTGACGCTGCCCACCGCCAGCGCGCACGCCGGCCGGCCGCTGGACGACCTGGCCCTGCATGCGCTGGGTGTCGCCGTGGTGTCACTGCGTCGCGCCGACGGCAAGGGTCAGTTCGTCGACGGTGCCAAGCTGGCCGGCGGTGACACGCTGGTCATCTCGGGGACGCCCGCGGCGCTGGCGCTCGCAGAAGAAAAGCTGCTCGCCGGCTGAAACCTGCGCGACAAGCGGCCGACCCTCGCTGGGCCACACTGGCGCCACCCTGCACCGACGAGCCGCGCCATGAACTTCGACTACAGCCCCAAGGTCACCCAGATGCGCGAGCAGCTGCTCGCCTTCTTCGATGCGCACATCTACCCCAACGAGCAGCGCTACCTGGAAGAGATCGAAGCCAACCGCCGGGCCGGCAATCCCTGGCAGCCCACGACCGTCATCGAGGAGCTCAAGCCCAAGGCGCGCGCGGCGGGGCTGTGGAATCTCTTCCTGCCACGCTCCGAGCGTGCGCCCGAGGGCCTGTCCAACCTCGAATACGCACCGCTGTGCGAGATCATGGGCCGCGTGTTCTGGGCGCCCGAGGTCTTCAATTGCTCGGCGCCCGACACCGGCAACATGGAGACGCTGGAGCGCTACGCGAGCGAGGCGCTGAAGGACCGGTGGCTGGAGCCGCTGCTGCGTGGCGAGATCCGCTCGGCCTTCCTGATGACCGAGCCGGCGGTCGCGTCTTCGGACGCCACCAACATCGAGTGCCGCATCGAGCGCGACGGAGACGAGCTCGTCATCAATGGCCGCAAGTGGTGGAGCAGCGGCGCCGGCGACCCGCGCTGCGCCGTCTACATCGTCATGGGCAAGACCAACGCCGAGGCGGGAAGGCACGAGCAGCAGTCCATGGTCGTCGTGCCGGCTGACACGCCCGGCATCACCGTCATCCGCCCCTTGAGCGTGTTCGGCTACGACGACGCGCCGCACGGCCACATGGAAGTCGAGCTGAAGAACGTGCGCGTGCCGGCCGCCAACATCCTGCTCGGCGAAGGCCGCGGCTTCGAGATCGCGCAGGGCCGCCTGGGCCCCGGCCGCATCCACCACTGCATGCGCAGCATCGGCGCCGCCGAGCGCGCGCTGCAGCTGCTGTGCGAACGCGCCATCGCGCGCACCGCCTTCGGCAAGACGCTGGCGCAGCAGACGGTCACGCAGGAGCGCATCGCCGAGTCGCGCTGCATGATCGAGCAGGCGCGCCTGTTGACGCTGAAGGCTGCCTACATGATGGACACCGTCGGCAACAAGGTCGCCAAGGCCGAGATCGCGATGATCAAGATCGTCGCGCCCAATATGGCGCTGCAGGTCATCGACTGGGCGATGCAGGTGTTCGGCGGCGCCGGCGTCAGCCAGGACACGCCGCTGGCCATGATGTGGGCCCACCAGCGCACGCTGCGCTTCGCCGACGGCCCGGACGAGGTGCACCGCAATTCGCTGGCCAAGCTGGAGCTGGCCAGCCACATGAAGCTGCCCGCCGACCGCGTGCAGATGCCCGTCACGCGGGGAAGCTGAGCCAGCGCCGGGGCCGGGGCGGCCCGCTGAAACCCGCCTGAACCGGCGCCGGCGCCGGTAGCGCACACAATCGGCGGCCTTGGCCCCTGCAAGCCCGCCGTTCATGTCCGCTGCCGCCTCCCTGCCCGACCGTGTCCTGAGCCTGCTGAATGCGCTGCGGCCCGCGCCGCAGGCCGTCAATGCGCGCGAGCGCCTGCGTGTCGTCGTCGGCGCCTGCCTCGGCCTGCTGCTGGCGGGGCTGCTCAGCCGCGGCGCGATGCCGGCCGCCCTGCCCTGGCTGGTCGCGCCGCTGGGCGCGAGCGCGGTGCTGGTCTTCGGCGTGCCGGCCAGCCCGCTGGCCCAGCCCTGGGCCGTCGTCGGCGGCAACACGCTGTCGGCCCTCGTCGGCATCGCCTGCATGAACTGGCTGCCGCTGCCGCCGCTGCCCACCGCGGCCGTGGCCGTCGCGCTGGCCATAGCGACGATGTTCCTGCTGCGCTGCCTGCATCCGCCCGGCGGTGCCGCGGCGCTGCTGATGGTGCTGACGGCCACGCACGACTGGCACTTCGCGCTGCTGCCCGTGGCGCTGAACTCGCTGCTGCTGGTGCTGGCCGGCATCGCCTACAACACGGCGACCGGGCGCCGCTACCCGCATGCGCAGAACGTCACGGCGACACCGCCGGCCGCCGGGGCCACCGTTGCGCCGCCGCGTTTCGGCGATGCCGAGCTGGACGCCGTGCTGGCCCGCTACAACCAGGTGCTGGACGTGCCGCGCGACGACCTCGCCGACCTGCTGCACGAGGCCGAGCTGCTGAGCTACCGCAAGCGCCTGGGCGGCCTGCGCTGCGCGGACATCATGTCCACGCCCGTCGTCACCGCCGAGTTCGGCACGCCGCTGGCCGAGGCCTGGGCGCTGCTGCAGCAGCACCGCATCAAGGCGCTGCCGGTGGTGGACCGCGTGCAGCGAATCGTCGGCATCGTCACGCGCGCCGACTTCATGCGCGCCGCTGAAGGCCAGCAGCGCGACGGCCTGGCCGGCCGGCTGCAGCAGCTGCTCAAGCCCAGCCCCTCGACGCACTCGACGAAGCCCGAGGTCGTCGGCCAGATCATGAGCCGCCAGGTGCGCGTGGCCAGCGCCGAGCGCCCCATCGCCGAACTGGTGCCGCTGTTCTCGGACACCGGGCACCACCACATCCCCATCGTCGGCGAGCAGGCCCGGCTCGTCGGCATCCTCACGCAATCCGACCTCGTAAAGGCACTCAGCCATGGCCCATGAGCAACCCTTCAACTGGGGCGTGATCGCCCCGGGCGGCATCGCCAACCGCTTTGCCGGCGCCCTGCCCGCCGTGCCGGGTGCCCGCCTCGCGGCCGTGTTCGCGCGCGACGCGGCCAAGGGGCTGGCCTATGCCGAGCAGTGGAAGCACGGCGGCGCGCCGGCGCGCGTGACGACAGTCCTGGCCGACTTCCTGGCCGACCCGGCCGTGGACGCCGTCTACATCGCCACGCCGCACTCCCACCACGGCGAGTTCATCCGCGCCGCCATCGCTGCGGCTAAGCCGGTGCTGTGCGAGAAGCCGCTGGTGACGTCGCTGGAAGAAGGCGAGGAGCTCATCGCGCTGGCGCGCGAGAAGGGCGTGTTCCTGATGGAAGCGGTGTGGACGCGCTTCCTGCCCGCCTACGAGCTGGCCGGCCGCATGCTGCGCGAAGGCGCCATCGGCGAGCTGCGGGCCATGCAGTCGTCGTTCTGCTTCTCGTCCGGCTATGACCCGAGCCACCGCAACTGGAACCCGGCGCTGGCCGGCGGCTCGCTGTGGGACATCGGCTTCTACAACCTCGTCGCCACGCGTTGGGTGCTGCAGCAGATGAACGATGGCGCCTGCCCCGAGCCGGAGCGCATCGACGTGGCCGCCACGCTGGCGCCCACCGGCGTGGACGCCTCCGTGACGGTGACGCTGCACTTCCCCGACGGCGTCACGTCGCAGTTCCGCTGCGGCTTCGACGCGTCGTCGCTCAATGCCTTCGAGGCCCTCGGCTCGCAGGCCGCGCTGCGCTTCCCGATGGACTTCTGGCAGGCCGAGGCGGTGGAGCTGGTCACGCGCAAGGCCCCGGCCGAGCGCACCGCAGCGCCCTTCGCCATCAACGGCTTCGAAGGCGAGATCGCCGAGGCCCAGGCCTGCATCCGCGCCGGCCTGCTCGAAAGCCCGCGCATGCCGCACGAGGAGACGCTGGACCTGCTGCGCTGGAGCGACGCCATCCGGGAGCGTTTCCCTGGCGGCGTGAACAAGAAAAGGACTTGAAGCCCCTCGTCCAGTCACGCCTCGCTGAACGCGGGCGTGCCTGACCGGTCTTGCAGACCGCGCTGCGGGCAGTGCCGCAGCTCTTCGGCAGGCACGACAAGTCCACTGGACTTGTCGTGTCCGGCCTCAGCCCCCGAGGGGACGGCGATGCTTGCGGCATTGAGCCGCAAGCACATCGCCAGACGGGCCGGCTTGGGGCGGCCCGGCGCTCGGCCCAAAACTAGCGCGGCAAGAGCAGCCGGTTGCTGCGCGCCGGATGGCGCCTCAGATGCAGCGCCGCCGCACCTTCGCCCGCCGCGCTGCGCTGGACCTTTGCGGTCGTCGACAGCCCCGTGCCGACCGGGCACTGCCCCGTCGCCGCGTGGTTCAGCGCGGCGGCCAGCATGCCTTCCTGCGTGTCGCCCAGCGCATGGCCGAAGTCGTCGGCCACCGTGCAGCCGGGCACGTAGCGCGCGGTCGGGCCGGTGCCGGGCACGAAGCCGTCCGCGTAGTCGCCGAAGCCCTTGGCGTTGACGCCGACGAACTCGATGGGGAAATAGGTGATGCCGCAGTTGTCCTTGGGCTTGAAGCCATAGGGCTTGCCGCAGGTCTTGCCGCCGACCAGCACGACGTCCACGTTCACGCCGCGCAGGCCATTGATGACGGCCTCGCTGGCCGAGCAGGTGCCGCCCTGGACCAGCACGTAGACGCGGCTGAGGTTGAGCGTCGGCACCGCCTGGCTGCTGGTGCAGTAGCCGTTGACGGCCAGGCAGGCCTGAGTCATGAAGGGCGTGGTTTCGTTCTCGGCGCTGCGCTTGGCGCTGTACTTCAGCGTCTCGAAGGCCTGGCCGGCGGTGCGCGTCGTGCCGGCGATCATCGTCGCCAGCTCGCTGGCGATGAAGAGATAGCCGCCGCCGTTGTAGCGCAGGTCCAGCACCAGTTCGCTGACGCCCTGGGTGCGGAAGTCGGTGACCGCGTTGATGAGCCGGCTCTCCGACGGCAGGTTGTGGTCGTTGAACAGCAGATAGCCGGCCTTCGCACCGCTGGGCAGCGTCAGCACGCTGGCCAGCGGCACCGGGTTGCGCGTGATGCTGGCACCGGTGAGGCTGCGCGACAGTTGCACGCCGCTGCGCTGGAAGACAAACGCATGCGTGGCGCCGCTGGCGGGGTAGAGGGCGGCGTAGAGGTTGTCGACGCCTGAGCTCGTGGTCACGTCGGCCGACACCCCGTCCACGCTGACCAGCTCGTCACCGCGCGCCAGGCCCGCGGCAGCGGCGGGCGAGCCGGCCTCGACATAGGCGACGCGCACGCGCCGTGGCGGCGTCGCGGCGGCGATGTTCCACTCGATGCCATAGCCCGCCTCGACGCCGCTCTCCGACAGCGCCTTCCATTCGGTCGTCGGGTAGGTGAAGCTGAACTTGTCGCGGCGCGCGCCGGAGTCGGTCAGCTGCGGCGTCTTCAGCGCTTCGAAGTAGTTGTCCATCGCGGTGTAGACGTCGCTGCCGCTGTAGAGCGACCCGCTCGGGTTCACGCTGGGCACTTCGTCGCGCCACAGATAGGCCTCGTCCATGTAGGCACGCAGCCACTTCTTCTCGGTGTCCAGCGTCGACGTGCGCTGGCTGGCGCTGGCCATGCTGTTGTTGGCCGCGCATTGCTGCGCGAAGCTGGCCGACGGGCCGGCCGGGTCGGGCGACGTGTAGCCCGAACCGCCGGACGGGGCCGGCGAACCCGTCGAGCCGCCACCGCCGCCGCCGCCACCACCGCAGCCACTCAGCGTCAGGCCCAGCACCAGAGCCAGCGCGCCGGCATGGCGCATCGCATTCGTCATCGTTTCACTCCCTGCAAATTCGCCGCGCAATGTATGCGCATCCCGGGGCGTGAACGGGCTGTCCTACGGCTTGGACGGCAGGGTAGTTTTCACCTCAGCGCAGCGCGAGGTCGATGGCCGTGCCGGCAAACACCGCGAAGCCCAGCCAGTGGTTGGCGCGGAAGGCCCGGAAGCATTCGGCGCGGTGGCGCCGGCGGATCAGCGTGTAGTGCCACAGTGCCTGCGCGGCGGCCGCCGCGATGCCGGCCAGGAACCAGCGCCCGAGGCCCAACCGCAGGCCCAGGCCGGCCCACATGGCGAGGTAGGTCGCATAGAAGACCATGATGCCGGCCACGTCCCAGCGGCCCAGCGCGATGGCCGACGAGCGCACGCCGATGCGCAGGTCGTCGTCGCGGTCCACCATCGCGTACTCGGTGTCGTAGGCCAGCACCCAGAACAGGTTGGCGACGAGCAGCGCCCAGGCCGACAGCGGCACCGAGCGCAGGTTCCATTCCGCGCCACCCAGGGCCGCGGCGAAGGCCATGGGGATGCCGAACGAGAAGGCCACGCCCAGCACCGCCTGCGGCATGGACAGCACGCGCTTGGCGAAGGGGTAGGCGATGGCCACGGCCAGTGCCGCGAAGCTCAGCAGGATGGCCGGCGGGTTGGTCGTCAGCACGAGGCCGAAGGACACCAGCGCCAGCGCCGCGCCCAGCAGCAGCGCCTCCTTGACCGACACGGCGCCGGTCGTCACCGGCCGGCCGGCGGTGCGCTTCACATGGCGGTCGAAGTCGCGGTCGGCCACGTCGTTGACGCAGCAGCCGGCCGAGCGCATGAGGATGGTGCCCAGCGTGAACACGGCCAGCAGATGCCAGCCGGGAAAGCCGTCCGCCGCGATCCACAGCGCGGCCAGCGTCGGCCACAGCAGCAGCAGCCAGCCGGCCGGGCGGTCCCAGCGGATCAGCTGCAGGTAGAGCGCGAGCCGCGAGGGCTGGGCGGGGCCGGGGGCGGCGGGAGCGGTGGACGTCATGCGGGGATTTTCACGCGGGGCGCGGCGGCTATTTGTTGGCATATTCCAGCCTCCGACACGACCGTGCCCCCAACTTTGGTCACCTTGGTCCATATTGCAGACGAGCGCGATGCCGCGGCCATCCGCCGGTCAGGCCTCGCGTTGCCTAGGCGGCGCCGACGCGAAGCCGAGAGCGACACATGCAAATACGGCGTGTTTGCGATGCCAGTCATCGACGATTTCATGCTCACGCACCAGTGGGTCCGCGAGCTGGCGCGTCGGGGCCACCGCATGGCAGTCGGCGTGTACTTCAGGCTGCCCGACGACGAGCTGGTCTGGGCCGGGCGCTACAACGAAGCCAAGTTGCAGTGCACCGCCGCGGCGGCGGCAAGGGTGCTGCGCAGTCAACGGCTGATGGGCTTCGAGGTCGTGCTGCCACGCGCCGTGCTCGCGGCAGAGATCACCGCCATTCGACCACTGCCTGCCGTCGGCTGGCGCTTCCGCCCCGAGGCAAAGGGACAGCGGCCTTTTTGCCCGTGCAAGTTCTGCACGCGGGGCGATATCAAGTCGCAGCGGCTGCGGGCCAGGCTGGACCCGAACGGCGACTACGTCTGACGACCCGTCCGGTGGCCGAGGTGCACAACACGCTGCGCGTCGGCACACAGGTGCGGCGCCTGCCTTGCCTTGATTTCCCGGCCCGCCCAGGGTCAATCGGGGCGCCCCTAAAGTCGCGACGACCTCATCCCCGTCCCCCCGACGCCATGACCTCCACCCTCAGCGATTTCCCCATCACGAAGAAATGGCCCGCCACGCGCCCCGACGTGCTGCAGCTCTACTCGCTGCCCACGCCCAACGGCGTCAAGGTGGCCATCGCGCTGGAGGAGCTGGGCCTGGAGTACGAGCCGCACCTGGTGAACTTCGACACGCAGGACCAGCTCAGCCCCGAGTTCCTGTCGCTGAACCCGAACAACAAGATCCCGGCCATCATCGACCCGCGCGGCCCGGGCGGCGTGCCGCTGCCGCTGTTCGAGAGCGGCGCCATCCTGATCTACCTGGCCGACAAGACCGGCCGGCTGCTGCCGCAGGAGCCGGCGCTGCGCTACCAAGCCATCCAGTGGCTGATGTTCCAGATGGGCGGCATCGGGCCGATGTTTGGCCAGGTCGGCTTCTTCCACAAGTTCGCCGGCAAGGACTATGAGGACAAGCGCCCGCGCGACCGCTACGCCGCCGAGGCGCGCCGGTTGCTGGCCGTGCTGGACCGGCAGCTGCAGGGCAAGGCCTGGTTGATGGGCGACGAGTACAGCATCGCCGACATCGCCACCTTCCCGTGGGTCAACAACCTGATCGGCTTCTACGGTGCCGGCGAACTCGTCGGTTATGCCGACTTCAAGGAGGTCGACCGCGTGCTGCAGGCCTTCCTGGCGCGGCCGGCCGTGCAGCGCGGGCTGAAGATTCCGGCGCGCGGCTGAACTCAGTGCCTGTGGCCGGTCAGGTCACGTGCCCGTTGAAGCGCATCGGCCACGATGCGCGCGGCCGTCTGGCACAGCGCCGGCGTGTGGTCGGCCATGACCTGCATGCGCAGCCGCGCGCTGTTCAGCGACACGGCCGGGTACTCGACGAGGTTGGCCAGCAGGCCGGCCTGGGCCATCTCGTGGCTGGCCACGCGGGCCAGCGCGTCGTGGCCCAGCATGACGGGCACGATGGGTGACGGGTGGCCCAGCACGCTGATGCCCTGCTCGGTCAACGCGTTGCGCAGGCCGAGGATGGCGCGCATCAGCCGCTCGCGCCGCTCCGCACCCTCGGCCGAGCGCACGATGGCCACGCAGGCGCGCACGATGGCCACCTGCAGCGGCGACAGCGCGTTGGAGAAGGTGTTGGGCGCCGCGTAGAAGCGCAGGTACTCCTTGATCGCGCGGTCGTGCGTGGCGACGAAGCCGCCGTTGGACGCGAAGGTCTTGGAGAACGAGCCCATCACCAGGTCCACCTGGCCCAGCATGCCCTGCAGTTCCAGCTGGCCGCCGCCGCCTGGCGCCAGGCTGCCCAGGTCGTGGGCCACATCCACCATCAGCAGCGCGCCGTGCTCGCGTGCCAGCGCCTGCAGGCGACGGATGTCGGGCGCGTCGGCGTCCATCGAGAAGCAGCCCTCGGTGACGACGAGGATGCCATTGCGCGGATCGCGCTGGCGCAGGCGCTTGAGCAGCCGCTCGACATGGTCCACGTCCAGGTGGCGGTGCAGGTGGATGTTGGGCGTGGACGCGCGCGCGCCCTCATGCAGGCAGTTGTGCGCCAGCTGGTCGATGACGATGTGGTCGCTCTCGCGGATCAGGCCCTTGATGGCGCCGAAGCCGGCGGCCCAGCCGGTCGGGAACAGCAGCACCTCGGGCATGCGCAGCAACTCGGCCAGCTCGGCCTCCAGCGCCGCGGTCTCCTCGACATTGCCGGCCAGCGCCGTCGAGCCGGCGCTGTGCACGCCGTAGCGGTCCATGGCCGCCCGCGCCGCCGCGCAGACGCTGGGGTGGTGGGCCAGCGACAGGTACTCCTGCGACGAGAAGTTCAGCCCCACGTGGCGCCGACCGTCCAGCAGCGTCAACTCGGCCGTCGCGCCCGGCCGGCCGCCCAGGCGCTTGGCATACGGGAACACGCCGTGCGACACGCGCGTCTGTACCCAGGCGTGGAAGGCCTGGGCCTTGGCGGCGAGGTCGGTGCCGGGCTGCGTCAGGTAGTCGAACGACGAGCCGCGCAACTCGGCGCCGTGCCAGGCAGTGATGGTGGTGTCGGTTGTCGCATCGGTCGTGCGATCGAGCAGTTCGTCCATGTCGGCCCCCAGATGATCTTGTGGGGGCGGACTGTGCGCAGTGGCGGCCGGCTTGGCATCCGCAGTTCTGTCGATTTTTGCAAGACCCGGCACGCGGGCCTGGCGCCCGCCGTCAGTCCAGTGCGGTGACCTGGTCACCCGCCTGCGCCACGCAGCCCGCCGCCAGCGGCCGGCCGTCGCCGCGGCTCAGCACGCCCTGCGGCCCGTGGCAGAACTCGATGCGCCGCGCCGTGGGCCAGCGCTTCAGCGCAAAGGCCTCGAGGCCGTCGGGCAGGCTGGTTTGCACGGCATTGGCCGACAGCAGTTCCGCGGGGTGGTCGTCGAAATGCACCCAGGGCACGAAGCGGCCTGCCAGCATCAGCAGCGGCGGCACGCGCACCGGCTCGGGCGCATAGCCTTCGCGGCGCAGCCAGGCCTGCGCGTCCGCGCGCGTGGCCGTGCCCGCGAAGGCGGCGGCCAGCAGCTCGGCGACCCACTGGTTGCAGTTCTGGTAGCGCGTGCCGAAGGCATAGGCGTTGGCGCTGTACTGCGGATGCAGCAGGCCCAAGGCCACGGCCTTGTCGCGCGTGGCGGCGGCCAGCGTCGCGGCGGCGTCGGGCGGCAGCAGCAGCACGCTGACGTAGCCCACGTCGACGTCGTCGCTGCCGCTGATGAAGCCGGCCAGGCCCTGGTCGAACAGGCGCGGCGCGCCCTCGTCGCAGGCGTAGTAGAGCTGGCGCACCGCCCAGGGCGTGTCCAGGCCGTCGGCAAGGGCGATGGCCGCATGCGAATAGCGCAGCCTGAGGCGCGACAGGTCGGTGCCCGAGCGCGCGATCAGCGCGGCCTCGGTGCCGGAGGCGGCCAGCACCGCCTTGATGGCGGCCGTGAAGCGCAGCAGCCGGTCCTGCTGAGTGGCCGTCGCGTCAGGCGGGCGGTCGCAGCCGCGTGGCGGCAGCGAACCGGCCTGGACGGCAGCACTGCCCAGCGCGAGCGTCGCCGCAACAAGCAGCCGTCTCAAGGCTTGACGACTTGGGCGCTCAATTCGCGGTGCCAGGCGTCGTCCAGCACGAGGAAGAAGGCGCGGCCCGTGTCGGCATGTGCGAAGGCGATGCCATAGGGCTGGGGCGTGGCCTGCACCTCGTCGCCGACGTTGACGGCGCGGGCGGCCAGGGCCTGCTGGGGCAGCGTCAGCTCGACGGGCTCGCTGCCTTCACGCGCCAGCGTCAGCCGCAGCTTGCCGGCGTCGGCCTGGGCGACCTCGGTGACGCGGTAGCGGCCCTCGGCGCGCTTCTCGCCGCCGCTGCTGCCGCGCGACGAGGCGCCGAAGGAGTCGGACGACTTGCCCGACGCGGACGAGCCGGCGTCGGCGGCCGACGAGGCGAAGGACGAGGCCTGGGCGGCGGTGGTGGCGGCCAGGGTCAGGGCGGCAAGGAGGACGAGGCGCATTGGTGGGCTCGAGAAGGTGAACGCAATGGCCCCGACGATAGCGCGGAAGCGTCAGGCGCCGGTTGCAGCCCCGCGCCAGCGCCGCAGCATCAGCGCATTCGCGACGACGCTGACGCTGCTGAAGGCCATCGCCGCGCCGGCGATGACGGGGTTCAGCAGCCCGAGGGCGGCGAGCGGAATGCCGACGACGTTGTAGGCAAAGGCCCAGAACAGGCCCTGGCGGATCTTGGCGACGGTGCGGCGCGACACGTCCAGCGCGTCGGCCACGAGGCGGGGGTCGCCGCGCATCAGCGTCACGCCGGCCGCCTCGGTGGCCACGTCGGCGCCGCCGGCCATCGCGAAGCCCACCGACGCCGCGGCCAGCGCCGGCCCGTCGTTCAGGCCATCGCCGACGAAGGCCACCACCGCGCCGCCTTCCTCGCGCAGCTGCTGCACGGCGGCGGCCTTGTCCTCGGGCAGCACCTCGGCGTGGACCTCGGCGATGCCGAGCTGGCGCGCGACGCCGGCCGCCGCGCCGCGGCTGTCGCCGGTCAGCATGACGGTGCGGATGCCGCGCGCCTGCAGTTGCGCGACGGCGGCGGCGGCCGTGTCCTTGATGCGGTCGCCAAAGGCCAGCAGGCCCAGCGGCTCGGCGCCGTCCATCAGCCACGACACGGTGTGGCCATCGGCCTCCAGCCGCTGCGCCTCGTCGGCCAGCGCGCCGCCGTCGACACCCAGCTCCTGCGCCAGCCGCGCGCTGCCCAGCGACAGCGTGTGCCCGTTCACGACGCCCTGCACGCCGCGGCCCGGCAGCGCGCGCGCCTGCTCGACGGGCAGCGCAGGCAGGCCCTTGGCCGCGGCGAGCACGGCCGCGGCCAGCGGATGGCTGCTGCTGCGCTGCAGCGCAGCTGCGAGCTGCAGCAGCCCGTCGCGCGTGCCGCCCTTGACCGGCACGGCCGCCACCAGCGCCGGCTGGCCCACGGTCAGCGTGCCGGTCTTGTCGAAGGCGACGACCGTCACCGCATGCGCCAGCTCCAGCGCCTCGGCGTCCTTGATGAGGATGCCCTGGCGTGCGGCGACGCCGGTGCCGGCCATCAGCGTTGTCGGCGTGGCCAGGCCCAGCGCGCAGGGGCAGGCGATGACGAGCACGGCCACCGCGTTGACGAGGGCCTGCTCGACGTCGCCCGCCTGCAGCCACCAGCCGATGAAGGTGGCCGCCGCGAGCGCCAGCACCACCGGCACGAAGACGGCGCTGACGCGGTCGACGATGCGCTGGATGGGCGCCTTGGCGGCCTGGGCCGACTCCACCATGCGGATGATGCGGGCCAGCGTTGTCTCGGCGCCGACGGCCGTCGTGCGCACCGTCAGCGCGCCCTCGGCGTTGATGGCGCCGCCCGTCACGCGGTCGCCCTCGGCCTTGGCGACCGGCAGGCTCTCGCCGGTGATGAGGGACTCGTCCACATGGCTGCTGCCGGCGACGACCTCGCCGTCCACCGCGATGCGGTCGCCCGGCCGGACGGCGACGAGGTCGCCCACGCGCACATCGGCCAGCGGCAGCTCGACCTCGACGTCACCGCGCAGCACGCGCGCCGTCGTCGGCCGCAGCGCGTTCAGCGCGCGGATGGCGTCGGTCGTCTGGCGCCTGGCGCGCTGCTCCAGCCACTTGCCCAGCAGCACCAGCGTGATGACGGCGGCCGAGGCCTCGAAGTAGAGGTGAGCATGGCCCGGGTGGTTCAGCAGCAGCCAGACCGACAGCCCGTAGGCCGCCGATGTGCCCAGCGCCACCAGCAGGTCCATGTTGCCGCTGCCGGCCCGCAGTGCGGCCCAGCCGGCGCGGTAGAAGCGCGCGCCCAGGATGAACTGCACCGGCGTGGCCAGCAGCCACTGCAGCCAGCCAGGCAGCATCCAGGCGATGCCGGCGAGGTTCAGCGCCATGGGCAGCACCAGCGGCAACGTCAGCGCGCCGGCCGCCGCGGCCGGCCACCATTCGGGCGGGCCGGCGGGCGCTGCCGGCGCCGACGGCGCGTTGGTCTCGACGACGCTGGCCGGATAGCCGGCCTTGCCGAGCGCGGCCGTCAGCGCGGCGGCGGCCACATTGGGCAGGGCCTTGACCGAGGCTTTCTCGGTGGCCAGGTTGACGCTGGCGGCCTGCACGCCGGGGACGGCCTGCAGCGCCTTCTCGACGCGCCGCACGCAGGACGCGCAGCTCATGCCGCCGACCTGCAGCGTCACGTCGGCCAGGGGCGAGGAGGGGGTGGTGGCGGTGTTCATGGCGGCATCGTCGACCTTGCCATCATGGCAAGGTCAAGCGGTGCCGGGGTTGTCTACCGTCAATCGAAGAAGTCAAAGATCGAGAAGTCGACGCTAGGCAGTTCAATCCACGACAAGTCGAAGTTGAATTCAAACCCGGACATTGTTTCGAGTGAAGGGGAAATTGATTCAGCCATTTCCTTCTTCATCCCGATGTAGTCGCAGCTTTCACCGATCCGATGGTGATACTCGTCGAAGTCCGTATGTGAGTTGAAGAAAGCATGGGACCAACAAGCGACGTCGTACTTGATTCCTTGCCTTCTGTTGGCGTTCTTCACCTCTTGCACGGTATAGAAGGGCTTCCTCCCATAGTTCTTGATCAGATCTCTTCCAACGAGGCGGACCTGCTTCTTCCGGTCTTCGGGTTTGATTGCGCAGGCTGGCAATGGGGTGCTCTCCTAGTGACGTTCAACGTTTGACATGAGAGGCGCTTGGAGGCCGTAGGCCGGAAAGCGTCCTCTCGATGGAAGGGTTAGACGTCAGCGCGGGATGAGCTGGTGATGCCAGGAGTAGGTGCGCAGCTTGTCCATGATGTACGAAGCCATTCCGGCAGCACCACACTGAGCCTCGCTTAAATGATGAAACTCCAATGAGTAAGCACGAGTGGCGTACTTGACCATGGCATCAGTGATCAGGTTGCCGCCGTGTGAAACCTCGAAGTCCGCATCTTCGTCATAAGACATTTCGGCTAGGTGCGACTTCGTTAGTCTGCACAGTGCTTGATTGATGGCCTTATGTCGCTTTGCGGACATTGCTTGAATCGCGGCGTAGGCCTTAGCCGTGGAGTCCTGATGCCCACCCTTCTTGCCGGTGGTGAACTCTGGAATCTGCTCCCCCTTTAGGAATCGGTAGATCTCGGACGCTTCGATGATTCGCTTCGCGTTTCCTTTGTCTGCTCTGGCGCCCTGTTCCGTAGCCGCTTTCTCAAGGTCAGGAGTACCAGAGTGGAGGCAGGAATAAACCATCGCGCTTGCTGTCATTGTCACGAGGCGCGCATCGAACAGGGAAATGATGTACCCGAGATGATGATCTGAAGCCCGATTCCTTTCGACCCACCACTTACCTGCCTCCGAGCGCGGCGAGTACCCGAGTAGTGGCTCGGGGGCGAGCGCTTGCGTACCCGCGCGCCGGATTCGATTCGCCTCGCCGACCACATCCCCGCTCGACGTAATGACGAAGACAAGCTGCGGAAGTCGCTTGATCGTGCGCGTCTTGGTAATGCGGTCCGCGATCACAAGACCGACTTGCGTCAAGAAGTCCCCGATGGTCTTGGACTCCGCGCAATACTTTCCAACCAGGTCTTGAGCTATGCCGACATCGTCATAGGTCTTGCCGAACTGAAGTAGCAGCCGCTCTAGAACTGTGGGCCATTCCCCGGCGGGAGGACCACTGACGATGAGATCGGACTCCTTTGGAACGAAGTTTGCGCCTCCGATAGTTTCGGCGGTCGTCCGCAGTGTCGCGTGCCATTCGGAATCAGTAGTCGGCCAGCAGAACAGAACGTCAGGACGACGACGAAGCAACTGATTCAAGCTGGACAGCAGCTGGCGGATGCCCACGTCATCATCGGACAGCTCACGTCCATCGAAGAGGACAAGGGTGGCTTTCGATCCTTGTGGGGCGGGAAGGTTGGCTGTAAGCCAGCCAGCCACGTCTCGAAAGCGAATCTCCGGCGGCACCTTCGCCACTGGAGCGAAGGTATCGGGCATGTGAACCGCAGCAGAGTGAATCGCAGTCGTCTTCCCGATCCCGGTCGAACCCAGGATGAAGCACAAAAGACCTCCGTTCTGCACCCTTGCTCGGTCGCGAAGAGCCTGCAAGGCGTGGAGGTCGGAATCAATGGGAACAATCAGCGGTCGAATCTCTTGACCGAATGCCTCTTGCATGGACTCGAAGCGGTTCGGAATTCTGATATCAGTTGTCACTGTCATAGCACTTGTTTCCAGTGGTCGATTGAGTTCACTTGGTGTCGGTCGGACGAAATTTGGGGCGTGTGGATTGGACTGACGTCTAACGTGCGAACTCAGCGGGCGGCGAAGCCGTCCGCTGCAGTGACCGGTTATCCAGCATCTTGGCCTCCCCAAATTGTGATGTTGATCTCGATTCCCAATTCAGCAAGATCGCGCTGCAAGGTCACTGGCAGTTCCACGAGCGCCGCCCCCGAAACGCTGATGAAGCAGTCCAAGACGCAACGACAACCCGAATCCTGAAGCTTCCTCAGCTCCATCCTTTTGGCCCTTAGAAGATCAGCGCAAGTCTGCAAATCCTGCGCAAAGGGGTCTCCATCGTCGCGCTGACCAATGCGCTTTTTCCAGCCGCCCCAATCGTGTAAATCTGTTCCGACGCGCTTTGGCTCACCGCGACACCAGCTGTGGTCTGGCTGAAGCCCAAGCGCAGCCGTTATGTCCGCTGGGCGCAGCTCAGCCCCCGTGAATAGAAGTCCCACGCTGCTCGCGAAATCTCGCTCGGCACTACCTTCGCTCATGCTGGATAACTATTGGTTTATCCAGCAGCTCGTGCTGCAGAACTCAGCCGACTGTTGTTTAACCAAGCCCACCTGATTCGCCGTAAGGCGTTGTTGGGCATGGCGAATTCGACCGAAGTACAGGGCATTGGCGGTCATTAAATGGACGTGGAAAGCGGCATGGGTCGGCGCGACTTTGCCAGCCGCTGGAAACCGGCGCAACGGAGGAAACAGCCCCATGGCGACCTGGCAATCAAATCGGTGTCGGGCAGCCTGCTGACTTCCGCATACTTGCCGTCTGCGGGGCGCGCTATCAAAGCGCGACACCGCCCACGACCAGCAGCTGCCATTCGAGGCCAGCAAGGTTTCCTGTCTACCCGACGCGCACCGCCAGCCTCGCCTTCTCGATGGCAGCCAGCAGCGCCTCCTCCGAGAACGGCTTGCCCAGCAGTTGGGTCACGCCTGCGGCTTGCGCCTGTTCCAGCTTGTCGTCGGAGGACGTGATCATCAGCACCGGCAGTGCGGCCGTGGCGGGTGCGGCGCGCACCTGGCGGGTCAGCTCGAAGCCGTCGATGCCGGGCATCTCGACGTCGGTGATCAGCACATGCGGGCGCTCGGCGGCGATCAGCGCCAGCGCCTGCTCGCCGCTCTCGGCCAGCGCGACGCGGTAGGTCTGTGCCGTCAGCAGGCGGCTGAGCTTGACGCGCACGATCTTGGAGTCGTCGGCGACGAGGACGAGGGTCTCGTCGGCGCGCAGCTCGCGTGTGGCGGCCGTGGCGTGGCGGGCTGCGGCGGCTTCTTCGGCGCGGCGCCTGACCTCGGCCTCGGCGGCCTCGCGTTCGGCATGCTCGCGGGCAAGACGGGCGTCCTCCTCGGCGCGCGCTTCGGCGGCCAGGCGCCTGGCCTCGGCGGCTTCGCGCTCGATGCGGGCCGCGGCCTCGGCCTGCTCGGCGGCCACGCGGCGGGCTTCGGCTGCCTCGCGTTCGGCGGCTTCGGCCGCGACGCGCGCAGCTTCGGCAGCAGCGGCTTCGCGTTCGGCCTGCTCGCGGGCGGCGGCTTGCGCCTCCTCGCGCGCGCGGGCCTCGGCGGCCAGGCGGGCGGCCGCGGCAGCTGCTTCTGCGGCTTCGCGTTCGGCCCGTTCGCGCGCCTCGCGCTCGGCCTGCTGGGCGGTGCGGGCGGCTTGCTGCTGCGCGGCCTGGCCGGCGAGGCGGGCGGCCTCGTCTTCGGCGATGCGGCGCGTGATGTCGGCGCCGTCGCGCTCGGCCTCGGCCTGGCGGCGGCCTTCGCCGGCGATGCGGCGGGCTTCGGCCGCACCGGCCTGCACGTCCTGCTGCTGCGAGGCGGCTTGCTCGCGCTCCGCGGCCAGGCGCTGGGCGCGGGCGACATGCTCGGCCTGCTCCAGCGCGCCGCGCTCGGCCTCGCGGCGGGCGACGGCGTCGCGGGCACGCTGCTGGCGCCGGCGGCCCAGCCACAACAACCACACGACCACCACCACGACGGCGGCACCCAGGATCCAGATCAACTGCTCATTCATATCGACATCCATCGGGCGTCCGCCACAACAGCTGCGCTTCGCCTGCGGGCCTGGCGGTCCCCAGACCAGCCTGGGGACACAAACCCGAACAGCTTAGCGAAGGCCGGCGGCGTTGCCGCGGGTCGCGCCGTCATCCCGGCAGTTTTCCTCGGCTTCAGGCGCCGGCGGCGTCCTTCTCCAGCTTGAGGTCGTGCACGAAGGCGTCGGCGTCCTTGTAGGTGCGCGTACCCATGTTGCTGTGCTTGCCGTCGAGCGACCAGCCACCGACCACGCCGTAGGCGTCGGCGCCCGGGATGCTGACCGTCTTCTCGTAGGTGTAGACCGCGTAGCCAGTCTCGCTCTTGCGGCTGGCGTGGATGAAGGTGAAGTAGCACAACGGCGCGGTCTTGGGCGCGGGGTATTCGATGAGCACGCCTTCGAGGTCGGGATAGGGCGTGACCTTGATGCCGGCGGCGAACTCGGGCGAGACGATGTCACGCGCAGCGTTGAGCAGGCGGTCGAACTGGCCAGCGCGCAAGTCGGCGTAGAAGGCGCCGGAGGTCTTGTGCACCCAGCTCGGGATGAGTCGGTGCTCGAAGTAGTAGGTGCGCTGGTGCTCGGTCGGCGCGGGCTGGGAGGCCGCGGCGGCCGGCGGCGCGGCTTCGTCGGCCGCGGCGCAAGGGCCGGTGAGCAGCAGTGACAGCAGTGCGGTGGCGATGAGGCGCATGACGAGTCTCCCTGGGTTGTTGTCGAGCGGCGCGCGAGCTTAGGGCATGCCGTCACGCAACGCTCGTGCCGCCGCATCGGCCTGCAGCTCGAAGCCGACGCGCGCCCAGCGGCCGCGGCCGTCCAGTGCCGTCAGCGCATGGCGGCCGGGCTCGCGCAGCGTCAGCAGTTGCACGGCGCTGGCGGCCTCGCTGCTGCCGGCGAACTGGCCGTCCAGCAGCCAGTTGACGCCCTGCTGGGCGCCGATGGCCTGCAGCCGCAGCGTCACGTCGCGCCGCCCAGGCGTGGGGCGCAACACGCTGCCCGGCTCCAGGCCGGCGATGCGCAGCGCCTGGGCCGCGGGCGCGCGCGGCGCGCAGCCCGGCGCCCAGGGCAGGCGCTGCACCGGATCGAGCCAGGCGGCGTCGAGGAAGGGGCCGAGCAGCGTGGGCCATCGAATGGCCTTCACCGCGTCGACGCGCTGCGCATCGGGCGCGCAGTCGGGGCGCACGCGCTGCTCGTTCAGCGTCCACGCGGCCTCGACATAGCCATCGCTACGCAGCCGGTCGGGCAGCGTCGGCGGCACGGCGCCATCCAGCGTCCAGGCGCTGCGGCGCTGCAGGCAGTGCTCCGGCGGCGTGCCGGCCTCGGCCATGCCCAGCGGCCAGCAGATGGACTGGGCCTGCACGCTGGCGGGCTGGTGGCGCGGCGCGAGCTGCTGCCGCGCCTCGCTGGGGCCGAGCGCCGCGGCGATGTCGCGCAGCAGCGGCGCCGATGTGTTGGCACCGAAGTGGCCGGGGTTGGGCGTGCCGTCGGGCCGTCCGACCCAGATGCCGAAGGTGTAGCGGTCCGTCACGCCCAGCGCCCAGGCGTCGCGGAAGCCGAAGCTGGTGCCGGTCTTCCACGCGACGCGCTGGTTGCCTTCGCGAAACGGGCTGCCCGGCCGGCCGCCGTTCTCCAGGATCTCGCGCACGATGAAGGCGGCACCTTCGCTCATCAGCCGGGTCTCCTTCAGCGGTTCGGCGGGCATGAGCCGCGGCCTGGCGGCCAGGCCGCCGCGGGCGAGGGCCGTGTAGGCGCCGACGAGTTCCTCCAGCGTCGTGCCGCCGCCGCCGAGGATGAGGCTGAGGTTGGGTGCCGCGTTGGCCGGCATGCGCAGCCTCAGGCCCGCGTTGCGCAGCCGGCCCGCGAAGCGCTCGGGGCCCAGGCGCTCCAGCAGGTCGACGGCGGGCACATTGAGCGAGCGCTGCAGCGCTTCGGACACGCTGACCGGGCCGGAGAAGTCCGCCTGGAAGTTGCCCGGCGCATAGCCGCCGAAGTTCTGCGGCGCGTCGATGAGCAGGCTCTCGGAATGGATGAGGCCGTCGTCCAGCGCCATCGCGTACAGGAAGGGCTTGAGCGTGGAGCCGGGCGAGCGCAGCGCGCGCACCATGTCGACATGGGCGCCGCGCTTGCTGTCGTTGAAGTCGGCCGAGCCGACATAACCGCGCACTTCCAATGACCGGTTGTCGACGACGAGGGCGGCCATGGAGACGGCCTCGGGCAGCGTGTTGAGGCGGTCGGTGAGCAACTGCTCCAGCCGCGCCTGCAGGCCGGCGTCCAGCGTCGTCTGGATGACGGCTTCATTGCGCCCCTCGCGCCTGGCCTGCTGGCGCAGCCGCTCGGCGGCGAGAGGCGCCAGCCAGCGCGCGCGCAGCGGCGGCGCGAAGACGCGCTCCAGCTTGGCGTCGGCCACGTCGGCAGCGCTCCAGACGCCCAGCGTCTGCATGCGTGTCAGCACCTTGTCGCGCGCGGCCTGGGCCGCCTGCACAGCGCGGTCGGGGCGCAGCTTGGTCGGCGACTGCGGCAGCGCGACGAGCAGCGCGGCCTCGGCGTGCGACAGCTCGGCCGCCGGCTTGCCGAGGTAGGCGCGGCTGGCCGTCTCCACGCCCTCCAGCGGCCCGCCCATGGGCGCGAGGTTGAGGTAGAGCGACAGGATCTCGTGCTTGCTGAGGTGCAGTTCCAGCTGCAGCGCGCGGGCGATCTGGCGCAGCTTGGCCGGCACGCTGCGGCCTGCGGCCTTGTCGTCGACGAGGCGGGCGACCTGCATCGTCAGCGTCGACCCGCCCGACACGATGCGCCCATGCCGCGCCCACTGCCAGGCCGCGCGGGCCAGCGCCGCGGGGTTGATGCCCGGGTGCCAGTGGAACCAGCGGTCCTCGTAGTGCAGCAGCGCCTCCAGGTAGCGCGGCGACACGGCCTCGGGCGTCGTCGGCTGGCGCTGCGCGCCGTCATCGCTGGCCCAGCTGCGCAGCGGTGTGCCGTCGGCGGCCAGCACGGTCAGCGTGGGCGAGGTGGCGGTGGGTTGCGGGAGCGGGAAGGCGAGGTCCAGCGCGAGGACGGCCAGCAGCAGCGCGGCGAGGGTGAGCTCGAAGCGGCGCAAGCGAGACCCGGGGAAGCGCATGGCTTGAGTTTCGCGGGTCAGCCGGATATTCTGGTCAGGCTGACCAGAATTGGAGTCGCCATGAAGCCAGTAAAAGCCGACGAACCGGATCGCCCCAGGCATTGGGTACTGCAAGACGCCAAGGCCCGCTTCAGCGAACTGGTGCGCCGTGTGCACAGCGAGGGGCCGCAGCACGTCACGGTGCACGGCCGCGATGAGGTGGTGGTCATCACGCTGGACGAATTCCGTCGCCTGCAGGGTGAGCGCACAGGGCGTGACCTGATCGAAGCCATGCAGGCGTCGCCCTGGCGCGACGTCGAGCTGGATGTGAGCCGCTCGCCCAGCCCCGTGCGGGACGTGGAGCTGTGACAGGCTACCTGCTGGACACCAACGTCATCTCCGAGTTGCGCAAGCCCCGACCGGAGCCGCGCGTGATGGCCTTCGTGGCGGCACAGGCGCTGGACAAGCTCTACATCAGCACGGTCACGCTGGCGGAGATCCGCTACGGCATCGAGCGCGTGCCCGACGCCGGCCGGCGAGCAGAGCTGGGCGCATGGCTCACGCACAAGGTCAGGCCGATGTTCGAGCACCGCGTGCTGCCCGTGTCCGAAGACGTGATGCTGCTGTGGCGGCTGCTGGTGGATGCCGGGCGCAAGGCGGGACACACCTTCTCCCAGCCGGACCTCATCATCGCCGCCACGGCAGCCCACCATGGCCTCACGGTGGTGACGCGCGATGTGTCGGAGTTCGAACATGCGAAGGTTGCGGTATTGAACCCGTGGCCGCCCCATGGCTGACCCCAATCTTCAACGCGGGCTGGACGCGGATCGCACCGCCCGCACCTGCAGCAGCTCCGCCTTCAACCACTGGCCGCTCTCCACCGGCGCCTTGCCCGCGCAGCGCACCAGGTAGGGCTTGCCGCTCATGCTGCTGGTGGACGCGCCCTGCTCAATGAACTGCTCGGCGGTCTTCACGAGGTCCTTGCCTTCGAGATAGTCCAGCTTCTTCAGCAGGTGCGCCTTGGCCTCAGTGCCGCTGTACCAGCTGCCGTTGCGGTTGAACTCGCAGCCGGAGGATTGCAGACGGGTCAGCAGGGCGTCGACCTCGGCGCGGGCGGGTGGAGGCAGGGGCGCGGCAGTGACGAGGCTTGCGACGGACGCGAGGATGAGGAGTGGCGAAACACGCATGCCCACGATGCTAGATGCAAGCGCAGCCTTGACGGGCTGCAGGTGAGCTCAGGCGGCCTTACGCGTCCATGGCTGCACGCAGATCCGCGACCGTCACCATCAGCGTGAGCGGTTCCAGCGGCGAGGGTTCCAGGCCCAGGGCTCGGTAGAACGCGACGGCGGGGTCTGAAACGGCGTGGACGAGCAGGCCACGGATGCCGATGGCGTCGGCCGCCTGCACCACCCTTCGTGCCGCGTCCTGGAACAAGGCCCGTCCCAGGCCCTGGCCCTGGAAAGGCGCCGCGATGGCCAGTCGGCCGAGCACGACGACGGGGATCGGGTCCGGCATGTTGCGGCGAAAGCGCCCGCTGGCCTTGGTGGGGGCGACGGCGCTGGAAGCCAGCGCGTAGTAGGCGCCGACGACGCCTTGCGCATCGGCACTGACGTAGGTGCGCGACGCGCCGCTGACCTGGTTCTGCCAGGCGCGCTGGCGCAGCCATTCGTTGAGCTGCGGCTCACCGCAGTCGAAGCCGTCGACCTTGTGGCTGGGGTTGAGCGGTTCGGGCGCCCGCAGTCCGGCCATCAAGCCTTTGCCGACCATGGCGCCTTGGCCTGCATGGTCTTCTTCAGCCGCTCGTTCGGCTGTGGCGGCGCATCGAGTCGGGCGACGAAGTCGGCGTAGGCCTCGGGGCTGACGGCGACCAGCGCGCGGTCCAGCAGCGCCTCCTCGGCCGCCTGACGTGCGGCGCTCAGGATGAACTCCGTCAGCGTCACACCGCGCGCCGCGGCGGCGTGGTCGATGAGATTGCGCGTGGCCGTCGGCACGCGGAGGTTGAGCGTTTCGCGGCGAGGTGTTTCTGCGATGGGCTGTGTCATGGGCGGGCGCCTTCGCTGCTGGACAAAGGCGTGAATTGTAATGCTGATGGCATTACGATGCCGATGCCGATGCCGATGCCGATGCCGATGCCGATGCCGATGCCGATGCCGATGCCGATGCCGATGCTCGCGAACCGAAGCGCGTGCGTTGCGATCCGACGAGTCGGGGTGGATGGCTCAGCTCGAAAGTTGGATTGAGCAACGCGACCCCAACGGGCGTGGCGCCCAGATGTGTTGGGGTTCACTGCGTTCACCCCAACCGAGCTATTTCTATTTCTTTATAAGCCCGCTGCTTTGCATTTCCATCAATAGATTATTCGCATAGCTACCAAGCGCAGAATCTTGAAAATCGGAGAACATACGCATTTCGGAAGGGCTCAATGTACTTGTTTTGGCTCCAGCGATCCAGGCAGTTTTATCCTTTGCGATATCTATGAGAGTGGCACGAAAAAATCTTGACGTTGACGTGTAGCTCTCTGTTGTGCCGGCCTGCGCGCCAGCAACCAAAAAGTTGTTGTCAGTATCTCCGCTGCGCTTGATCAGCAAAATAGCGTCCCCGCCAGATTGTTTGAAGATTTCAACAATCTTCTTCTTGTCTTTTTCGTTGGCAACCAATTGGTAGCTTGGCGCGGCATCTGTACCTGCGCTTCGAAGAAGCTCCGCTATCTTATCTTCGAGAGCTTTCCTTTTTTGAAAATCTCCCCCAGCAGAAAATATAACAATAATCTTCTTATAAAATTCGGCGGGTTTCTCTATGGTGTGGCTGGATATTTTTGTGGTTGTACATGCACAAAGAACAAGCATGCAAAATGCCGCATAAACGGTGGCAATTAATGGCTTCATTGGTTAGCTCCCTATTTGCTGTAGGCGCCGATCATCTCTTGTCGCTGACGGAGATGTCCAATTCTGATTTTCCAATCCCCCTGATCTCCGCCCGATACATATCCTCCGCAAACGTCGCCGGCACGACGTATCTGCCCGGCGTCACCACCCGCACCAGATAGAACATCTCCAGCGGCTGCCCCAGCTGCGCGGCGGCGACGAAGCGGTCGTCGCGGTATTCGGTGTGGACGATGCGGTCGTTGGCGTTCGCCTGCGCCACGTTGACGCCGTCCACCGTGAACTCGCCGGCCTGCGGGCCCTGGCTGAGGTTGAGGTTCTCGATCTCGAAGCCGGCCGGGATGCGGTCCACCACCAGGCCGTCCTTGATGTGCTGCGCGGCCTTCACGCGCAGGCGGACGATGAACATCTCGCCGGTCGTGAACTGGCGCGCCGTCACGGGCTTGCCGGTCGTCGTGAACATCGCGCGTTCCACGCTGATGCGTTCGCTGCTCGCCGGCAGCGGCTTGACCGGGTAGCCCTGGGCCGTCGCGTCGACATAGATCGGCGTGGCGCCTTCGTTCTTCAGCGTCAGGCCCGACTTGAGCTGGGCGACATCGAAGCCCTGCTGGCCATTGCCCGTGCCATTCCACGCATCGGCCTTGGCGCCGACGGCCAGAGTCGTCTTCCAGCCGTCGTCCTTGCCCGCGCCACCGGTGGCGGACTGCACGGCCAGGAACAGCGCCAGGCGCTCCTGCGTCGAGTAGTAGTTGCGCTTGCCGAAGTCCTCGGCCAGGTCGAACAGCAGGTTCTCGCGCCGCTCGTGCTGCACCTTGTGGCGCAGCAGCAGCGCATAGGCCAGGGCCCGGTCGCGGATGCGCGAGCCGTAGTCGCCCAGCCACTGGCCCCAGTAGCCGTCGTCGACCTGGTAGCCGTAGCCGCGCGCCATCGCGTCGTCCAGGGCCACCTTGGCGCGGGCCTCGTCGCCCATGGCCTTCAGCGCCAGCGACAGGTGCACCAGCGGGAGCGGTGACAGCGCATTGCCGCGGTACTGGTCGTGCAGCGTGCGCAGCGTGGCCAGCGGCGCTTTTTGCTCGCGGGCCAGGATGTAGCCGGCGTGCACGGCCTCGCCGAAGCGCTGGTGGGCGATGCGCAGCAGCTCGGCGTCGCGGTAGTCGGCGAGCTGGCCCTTGTCGTTGCGGCGCGGCTCCTTGGGCGGCGTGGTCTGCTGGCCGGGGCTGCGCTGGAACTGCTCCGTCAGGCCGTCGAGGGACTTCTTCAGCTGCGCCTCGGGCACGGCGAAGCCGGCGTCGCGCGCGTCCTGCAGGAAGCCGGTCACGTAGGCGCTGAGCCAGCCCTCGTACGGGCTACCGGCATTCCACAGGCCATAGCCGCCGCGCGGCTGCTGCATGCCGGCCAGGCGGGCGAAGGCGCTCTCCAGCCGCTTGGCGCGTTCCTCGCGCGGCACGGGCGCCAGGCCCCAGCGCTTGGCCGCTTCGTCATCGATGAAGACGAGCGGGTAGGCGCTGGACGTCGTCTGCTCCAGGCAGCCGTAGGGGTACATCAGCAGGCCTTTCACCTGCTCCTTGATGTCGATGGGCGGCGTGTTGCTGACGGTCAGATTGAGCGTGGCCGAGCCGGCCCAGTAGGCGTCCAGCATGGCCTTGTCGATGGCCTGCGTCGCACCCGGCTCGATGCGGATGCGGCGGCTCTCGCGCGTCAGCGGCGTCACGGGCTGCACCTGCAGCGCGGCCTCGCGCACGAGGCTGAGCGGGCCGGCACTGACGGTCAGCTTCAGCGGTGCCAGGCCGTAGGCGTCCAGCGCCTCGGCCTGGAAGCGCAGGATCTGGCGCTGCTTGTCGTTGAGCCTCACGGAATCGACCGTGCCGGTGACACGCACCGGGCCGGTGGCCGACAACGCCACCTTGACGTCCTGCGGCGCGCCGCTGAGGTTGGTCACGTCCACGGCGATGGTGGCCTTGTCGCCCGGCGCGATGAAGCGCGGCATGTTCAGCTCGGCGACCAGCGGCGCTGCGACGACGGTCTCGGCCTGCGTCGAGCCATAGCTGTCCGCGCTGCTCACGACGGCCATCAACCGCAGCGTGCCGTTGAAGTCCGGCAGCTTGAGGCTGATGCTCGCCTCGCCCTTGGCGTCCAGTGCGACGGGGCCGCTGAACAGGTCCACCAGCAACACCTTGCGCGGCATGCTCTGCGTGTCGCGCTTGCCGGCGTCGCCGCCGAAACGCTGCTGGGCGACGTTGCCGTCCATCTTCTCGATGAGGCGGCCGTAGAGGTCCAGCATGTCGGCGCCGTAGCGGTGCTTGCCGAAGAAGAAGTCGGCCGGATCGGGCGTCTTGAAACCGGTGATGTTCAGGATGCCCACGTCCACGGCGCTCACCGTGACGATGGCCTGCTTGCCCGTGAGCTGCGGCGCCTTCACTTTGATGGGGAGCGGCGTGGACGGCACCGTCTTGGCCGGCGCCTCCAGCGCTACTTTCAGCTTGCGGTCCTCGCGGTTCAGCGGCAGGTGCACCAGGCCCAGCGCGCGGGCCGGCGTCACGCGGTCGCCCTCGCTGCCGGGGCGGAAGGCGGCGACGGTGACGTAGAGGTCGTTGCGCGCCCAGGCGGCGTCCACCGGGATGTCGACCTCGGTGCCCGAGGCCTTCACGCCGACGCGCCTGCTCCACAGCACCTTGTCGCCCTCGACGGTGACGATGGCCTCGCCGTTGTGCGGCGGCTTGATCGTCAGCCTGGCCGTGTCGCCCGGCTTGAAGGGCGCGCCCTTGAGTTGCAGCTGCACGCGGTCGGGCCGGTTGCCCATGTCGTCGGCGTCCTGTGCGCCGTAGCCGGCGTAGAAGCCGTAGCGAAGCGTCTGCTGGGTCTCGGGATCTTCGATCTCCAGCCGATAGCGGCCCCATTTCACCGGCAGGTTGACGGTGGTGCGACCGCTGAGCTTCAGCGAGCGAGCCTCGACGAGTTCGTCCGTCGTGTTGAAGCCCGAGTTCCAGCCGCGGCCATCGTCATAACGCCAGTACCACTGGCGCTCCTCGTAGGTGAGCGTGAGCTTCAGGTCCTTGGCGGGCTTGAAGGCGCCGGTCGGATCGACGCGCACGATCTCGAAGCCGGCCAGGCCGCCTTCGGGCGCCACGTTGCGGTCGAACAGCGGGCGCACTGCCACCAGCGCCGACGCTGGCCACCAGGTGCGCTCGATGCTGCGCACCACCGGCCGGCCGCCGCTCTCCAGCAGGCTGAAGGCGCCACGCACGCGCATCGGCGAGCTGCGCTCTGCCAGGTTGGCCGCCAACGCCACCTCGGCCTTGCCGTCGGCGTCCAGCTCCTGCTCGGGCAGATCCTGGCGCGCGCGGGCCTTGTCATCGGCAAAGTCGCCAAAGATGAAGCCGGGCAGCTTCTGCGCCAGCGGGTTGGCCAGGCGCTCGGTGCTGACGGTCGCCTGTAGCCGGTTGCCGGCCGCGGGCGCGCCGTAGAGGTAGTCGCCCTGCACCTGCACGGGCAGGCTGACCTCGCCCAGCAGCGCCGCCTCGGGCGCGGTCAGCGTGAGCTTCATGCGCTCGGGCAGGAACTCCTCGACCTTGAAGGCCCACTGCGCATCGGGTTGCTTGGCGGCCGGGTCGACGCGGGCCTGCAGCGTCCAGCCGCCGGTGGGCGCGTCCGCCGGCAAGGCGATGGTCTGTTGGAAGTAGCCTTGCCCCGCCTTGTGCGGCTGCACCAACTGCTCGACAAGCTTGCTGCCGTCCGGCTTCTTGACGGTGACGGTCAGCGGCAGCAACTTGGCCGGCACGCGGCCGTCCGCGTCGCGAGACAACAGCGACACGTTGAAGCTCTCGCCCGGCCGGTAGAGGTCACGACCCGAGTAGACGAAGAGCTTGTTCGACCGTGACGGGTGGCCGGTGGCGTCGAACTCGCTGAGGTCCAGCGCCGCGTCGCGCAGCGACAGCACCGACATCTCGTTGCCGCCCTTCTTCGCGAGCACGGCGCGCGCCTGGTCGCCCAGCTTGCCGTTGACGCCGGTGAACACGCCGTGGCCGTCGCCGTCCGTCTGCACCTGGGCCAGCGCCTTGCCCGCTTGGTCGACGAGGCTGAGTTCGATGCCCGACAGCGACTTGCCGCTCTTCAGCGATGTCGTGAACACGTCGATCTGGCCCGCATGGCGGCGCAGGTGCAGGCCGATGTCGGTCACGTAGTAATGCGTGACCTGGTAGTCCCAGCCGAAGCGGCCGGGCTGGCTCATGACGGCGATGTAGATGCCGGGCTCCTGCAGCGGCTTGATCTTCTCGACGGGCAGGAAGCTGACGTTGCGGCGGTTGGCGCGCTCATCGGTCTTGAAGCGCGTGATGTAGACGCTCTCCGTCATGCCGCGCAGCTCGTCCAGCGCCCAGCCGCCGACGGTGCCCTTCAGCCGCCGCTGGTTGTCGCTGTAGCCGTCGTAGTAGTACTCGCCCTCTTCGTCGCTGGCCCCGCGCTCCACGCGCTCGCGCCGGCCGCCCACCTGCTCCAGGAAGGCGGGCAGGGATTCGGGCTTGACGCGCAGGAACTGCACGTCCACCTCGGGCGTGTTGATGCTGACGACCGGCAGGCCGCCGTTCTGCCCGGCCGGCAGCACGAGGCCGCGGCTGGCGAAGTAGAAGCTGGCCGGCATGGCCTCGCTGACGGCGTCGCAGCTCTGCGCGGTCGCGAGCTTGTTGCCCGACTGCGAGGCCAGTTCGCCCTTCATCGCGATGCGGTAGCTGCGGTCCGGCGTGACGTAGGGCAGGTAGAGCACGCGCGGGTTGTCGCCCAGCACCCAGCGGGCGGGCAGCGGCTTGGCCGTGTCGGCGTTCGCGCCCTTGGCGCTCTCGGTGGCGGTCAGCAGCGCGCCGAAGTCCTGCTTGCGGTCCAGTGCCTGCGTGAACATGACGGCGATGGCCGGCGAGCCGTCGAACAGCCGCGCCTTGCACTCCGTGAAGGCGAAGGCCGCTTCCTCGGCGCCGACCTCCGCGCTGCTGGGCAGGCCGGGTTGCTTGAAGTGCTGCCAGCCGAAGTAGCCCGCCACGGCCGCGCCGGCCACCACTGCCGCCGCGATGCCGGCCTTCACGATGCTGGATGCCATCCCGTTCCTCCGCTGAGTGCGCGGCGAGTGTAGGGAGGCTCAGTGGCGGATTCGGGAGGTGAAATTCCCCAAGCTGGGGATGCGATGGCGCGAAGTCAGCGCTGCGGGGTTTGCATGGCGAGCGGCTCGTCCAGCAGGCTGCGCTCGGGCACGTCCAGCGCCAACGCGAAAGCCACCAGCGACAGCAGCAGCGTCGCGGTGAACTTGAAGCGGGCGGACAGGCACATGGCTCGATGGTGAGCGACATCGCCGCCGAGCGGGCCCCCTAACTCGCAGGTGATTGGTGACGACGTGTTGTCAGCAGGCAGCGCGCAGCTGGCCCGGCGTGGCGCCGGTGGCGGCCTTGACGTGGCGGCTCAGGTGGCTGGCGTGTTCTCCAGCTGAATGTGCCGCACTGTTGTTCAGGAGGCCGGCCGCCGCTTCTCGAACAACGCCATCGCCTCGCCCACCAGCCCGCGCCTGAAGGCCAGCACGCAGACGATGAAGATCAGCCCGGTGACGAGGCTGACCGATTCGCCCAGGCCGTTGAACCAAGCGATGCCGGTGACGTCGGCCAGCAGGTTGCCGAGGTCACCGATCTTGTTCTCCAGCGCGATGATGACCAGCGCGCCGACCATGGGCCCCACCAACGTGCCCATGCCGCCCACCAGCGTCATCAGAATGACGAGGCCGGACGTCGTCCAGATCGCGTCGGTCAGCGTCGCGAAGCCCAGCACCAGCGTCTTCGTGGCGCCGGCCAGGCCCGCGAGGGCGGCCGACAGCACGAAGGCCAGCAGCTTGAAGTGGGCCGTGTCATAGCCCAGCGACGTGGCGCGCGCTTCGTTCTCGCGGATGCTGGTGAGCACCTGGCCGAAGGGCGAGTGCACGATGCGGTAGATCAGCCAGAAGGCCGCGATGAAGATGGCCAGCACGACGTAGAACAGCGTCAGGTCGCTGTGCAGGTCCAGCCCCAAGAAGCTGCCGCGCGGCACGGACTGCAGGCCGTCTTCCCCGCCGGTGAACGGCGCCTGCAGGAAGATGAAGTACAGCATCTGCGCCAGCGCCAGCGTGATCATCGAGAAGTAGATGCCCGAGCGGCGGATGGCCAGCAGCCCGAACACCAGCCCCACGCCCGCCGCGCCCAGCATGCCGACGATGAGCCCCACCGGCGTCGGCAGGCCCCAGACCTTGAGCGCATGGCCGGTCACATAGGCCGCCGTGCCGAGGAAGGCGGCGTGGCCGAAGGACAGCAGGCCCGTGAAGCCCACCAGCAGGTTGAAGGCGCAGGCGAACAGCGCGTAGCAGAGCACCTTCATGACGAAGACGGGATAGGCACCCAGCAGCGGCAGCAGCCCGATGCCGACGAAGAGCGCGATGTAGCCGATGAGCTTCTTGTTCATCACTTCTCTTTTCCGAACAAGCCGGCGGGGCGGACAAGCAGCACGATGGCCATGACGACGAAGACGACGGTGTTGGACGCCTCGGGGTAGAACACCTTGGTCAGCCCTTCGACGATGCCCAGGCCCAGGCCCGTCAGGATGGAGCCGAGGATGGAGCCCATGCCGCCGATGACGACCACGGCGAACACCACGATGATGAGGTTGGACCCCATCAGCGCCGACACCTGCAGGATGGGTGCGGCGAGCACGCCGGCGAAGGCCGCCAGCGCCACGCCGCCGGCATAGGTCAGCGTGACCATGCGTGGCACGTTGATGCCGAAGGCCTGCACGAGCTTGGGGTTCTCGGTGCCGGCGCGCAGCTTGGCGCCGAGCGACGTCTTCTCGATCAGCGCCCAGACGGCGAAGCACACCACGAGAGAGGCGACGACGACCCAGCCGCGGTAATTGGGCAGGATCATGAAGCCGAGGTTGGTGGCGCCCGTCAGCAGCTCGGGCACCTGATAAGGCTGGCCGGACACGCCGTAGAAGCTGCGGAACACGCCCTCGATGACGAGGGTGATGCCGAAGGTCAGCAGCAGGCCGTAGAGGTGGTCCAGCTTGTAGAGCCACTGCAGCATCGTGCGTTCGATGACGATGCCGATGAGCCCGACCGCGAGCGGCGCGAGACCGAGCATGACCCAGTAGTTCAGCCCCAGGTATTCCAGCCCCATCCAGGCGAAGAAGGCCCCCATCATGTACAGCGCCCCGTGGGCGAAGTTGATGATGTTGAGCATGCCGAAGATGACCGCCAGGCCCAGCGATAGCATCGCGTAGAACGAGCCGTTCACCAGGCCGAGCAGCAGCTGGCCGAGCAGGGCCGGCAGCGGAATACCGAAGAGCTCTGTCATCGTGCCCTCAGCCGGTCACTTCTTGACCAGGGGGCACTTGCTGTCGGCCAGCTTCGTGAACGCCTCGTCGCCCGGGATGCGCGTGACGACCTTGTAGTAGTCCCAGGGCTCGGTGGATTCCTTGGCCGACTTCACCTGCATCAGGAACATGTCGTGGATGCCGCGGCCGTCTTCCTTGCGGATCGTGCCCTTGGTGTAGAAGTCGTTGATCGGCGTGTCCTTCATCTTCGCGATGACCTTGTCGGCGTCGTCGGTCTTGAGGGCGTCGACGGCCTTCAGGTAGTGCGTCACGGCAGAGTAGTCGGCCGCCTGCAGCGACGAGGGCATGCGCTTCATCTTGTCGAAGAAGCGGCGGCTCCAGGCGCGGGCCTCGGGCGATTGGTTCCAGTACCAGGAGTCGGTCACGTACATGCCCTGCGCGGCATTCAGGCCCACCGAGTGCACGTCGTTGATGAACATCAGCAGGCCCGCGAGCTTCATGGTCTTGACGATGCCGAACTCGTTGGCGGCCTTGATCGAATTGATCGTGTCGCCGCCCGCGTTGGCCAGCCCGAGGATCTGCGCGCCGCTGCCCTGCGCCTGCAGCAGGAAGGACGAGAAATCGCTGGCATTCAGCGGGTGCTTGACGGCGCCCACCACCTTGCCACCGGCCTTCTGGATCACCTCGGTCGCGTCGCCTTGCAGGGACGTGCCGAAGGCGTAGTCCGCCGTCATGAAGTACCAGCTCTTGCCACCCGCCTTCACCATCGGGTTGACCGTGCCCCGGGCCAGCGCGACGGTGTCGTAGGCGTAGTGGATGGTGTAGGGGGTGCAGGCGTCGTTGGTCAGCCGGGCAGAGCCGGCGCCGATGGCGATGAAGGGCTTCTTCTTCTCGGCTGCCACGTTGACCATGGCCAGGTTGGCGCCGGAATTGGTGCCGCCGACGAGCAGGTCCAAGCCCTGGGTGTCGAACCACTCACGGGCTTTGGCGGAGGCCACGTCGGCCTTGTTCTGGTGGTCGGCAAAGATGATCTCGACCTTCTTGCCGGCGGCCATGCCCTTCATGTCGGCGATGGCCATCTTGATGGCCTCCACGCCGCCCGCGCCATCGATGTCGGCATAGACGCTGGACATGTCGGTCAGGAAGCCGATCTTGATGACGTCACCCGAGACCTGCGCGTGCGCGGCGAGGCCGCAGGTGGCGAGGGCGGTGGCGATGAGGGTCTTCTTCATGGTTTGTCTCCAGGGATGAGTCGGTTCAAACACTGAGCAGCTCGTCCATCCTGGCCTGGTGGGCCGGCAGGTCGGCTGCGGGGAAGGAGAGCACGACCTCGCCGTGCTCGATGACGATGAAGTGGTCGGCCAAGGGTGCGGCGAAGCGGAAGTTCTGCTCGACCATGACGATGGTGAAGCCCTGCTTCTTCAGCTCGCGGATCATGCGAGCCAGGGCCTGGACGATGACGGGAGCCAGGCCTTCGCTGATCTCGTCCAGCAGCAGGATGTCGGCGCCGGTGCGCAGGATGCGGGCGACGGCCAGCATCTGCTGTTCGCCACCGGAAAGCCTTGTGCCCGGGCTGCTCCTGCGTTCGGCCAGGTTGGGGAACATCGCGTAGATCTCCTGCTCGGACATCACCTTGCCGCGCTGGCTCTTCAGCGGCGGCGGCAGGCGCAGGTTCTCCTCGGTCGTCAGGCTGGCAAAGATGCCGCGCTCCTCGGGGCAGTAACCGATGCCGAGGTTGGCGATGCGGTGGGTGGGCAGGTTGATGGTCTCGTCGCCGTGGATCTTGATGCTTCCCTTGCGAGCGCCGGTGAGGCCGAGGATGGCGCGCAGCGTCGTCGTGCGGCCGGCACCGTTGCGGCCGAGCAGCGTGATGACCTGGCCGGGCTGCACGCTGAGGTTGATGCCATGCAGGATGTGGCTTTCGCCGTACCAGGCGTGGAGGTTTTGGATTTCAAGTGCGGGCGTTGCCATGGGTGTCAGCTCGCTCGGTACTTCTGGTTTGTGGCGAGTGCCGTGCCGGGAGTCCGCCCCGGCGGGCGGGTAACTTTCTTCTGCGGGGCCAGAAGAAAGTCACCAAAGAAGAGGCCCTGAACCGCATACGACCTGTCTCCTGCGACGAGCGGCGCGCGAAAACAACCACTCTCATTCCGGGAAGACGCGACCCGCTTCGCTCTCGCTGCTGTCCTTATGACGAGCACCGTCCCTCGCCACTTCACGCCGCTTAACGCCGGCTGCACGCCGGGCTCACCAGGAATACCGCGTCGCTGGGGCGACGCCCCGGTGGATGCTGCGCCGTGATCGCGTCGCCCGAGCGACGCTGCATTTGGATGTTCTTCTCGTGAGCACGGCGTGCAGCCGGCGTTAGGCGGCCCGCTGTGCGATGAGTGATGCTGGTGACAAGGACAGCAGCGAGAGCGAAGCGGGTCGCGTCTATGCACAACGCTGTTGGCCGTTTTCGCGCGCGGCTCATGGCGGCGCGGCGATGGTGTGCGGTTCAGGGCCTCTTCTTTGGTGACTTTCTTCTGGCCCCGCAGAAGAAAGTTACCCCGCCGCCGGGCGGGACTCCCGGCACCACATTCGCCACCAACCAGAAGTACCGAGCGAGCAGTGGCCATCATCAATGCGCCCCCACCAACTCAGTTGCCTCAGTGCCCATATAAGCCTCCAAAACAGCCGGGTGCCGAGACACCGTCGCGTAGTCCCCTTCCGCCAAAACGGCACCCCGCGCCAGCACCGTGATCCGATCCGCGATGCTGGCCACGACCTTCATGTTGTGCTCCACCATCAACACCGTGCGCCCCTCGGCAACCCGCTTGATCAACGCAGTGACGCGGTCCACGTCCTCGTGCCCCATGCCCTGCGTCGGCTCGTCCAGCAGCATCAGCTGCGGCTCCATGGCCATCGTCGTCGCAATCTCCAGCGCGCGCTTGCGGCCGTAGGGCAGGTCCGCCGCCTTCAGCGCAGCCATGTCGCGCAGGTCCACCAACTCCAGCAGCGCCAGCACCTTGGCATCCAGCGTCTTCAGCCCCGTCAGCCCTTTCCAGAAATGAAAGCTCGTGCCCGTGAAACGCTGCAGCCCGATGCGCACGTTCTCCAGCACCGTCAGGTGAGGAAAGACGGCAGAAATCTGAAACGACCGGATAACACCACGCCGCGCGATCTGCGCCGACGTCTCGCCGGTGATGTCCGCCCCCGCAAACACGATGCGCCCGCGCGTCGGGACGAGGAACTTGGTCAGCAGATTGAAGCAGGTCGTCTTGCCGGCGCCGTTGGGACCGAGCAGCGCGTGGATGTCACCGCGCCGCACCTGCAGATTGACTGAGTCCACGGCCGTGAAGCCCTTGAACTCCTTGGTCAGGTCCTGGGTCTCGAGGATGTATTCGCTCATGGACTCACCGGTTGCGCTGCGACTCTAGGGCTTCCACCGTGACACGGGATTACGGGCATTCACGGAGGGGTCTGCTGAAGCCATGGGATTCCGATTCCCATGGCTTCAACAGACCCCTTGATCCGCGGACAGGAAACGCTCGATCAACCCGATCTGCTCCGGCGTGTTCAGCGCCGGCGCATGGCCGCAGCCGGGGATGACGGCGACCGCCGCGCGTGGCCCGCGTTCGCGCATGGCCTGGGTCGTCTCGGCCGTCAGCAGCGTCGAGTCCTCGCCGCGCAGGCACAGCACGGGCAGGTCCAGCTGGTCCCACGCCGCCCACAGCCCGTAGTCGTCGGGGTGATGCTCGAACTGCTGCACCAGGGCCGGGTCGTAATGCGGCGTCACGCGGCCGTCGGGCAGGCGACGCAGCGAGTGTTCGGTGAGCGCGCGCCATTGCGTGTCGCTCAAGTGACCGAAGCTCGCATAGATGTCGCGGAAATAACGCTCCAGCTCGGTGACGGTGGCGAACGACGGCGGCTGGCCCGCATAGGCCTTGATGCGCGCAAGGGCAGCGGCTGCCAGCTCGGGGCCGTTGTCGTTCAGCACGAGGCGCCTGACGCGGCCGCGCAGCCGGGTCGCCGCGCCCAGCGTGCCGATGGCGCCGCCCATGGACGTGCCCACCCAGTGCACCTTCTGCAGGCCCAGCTGGTCCAGCAGCGCTTCGGCTTGTTCGACATAGAACTCCAGGCAGTATTCGCGCGCCGGGTCCACCGCCCATTGCGACAGGCCGCGGCCCGGCGTGTCCGGGCAAACGACGTGCCATCGCGGTGCCAGCGCCGCGGCGAAGTCGTCGAAGTCGCGCCCGCTGCGAGCCAGGCCATGCCAGGCGACGACGGCGGGCGCGCCGGCATCGCCCCATTCGGTGACGTGCATCTCGCGGCCCAGGCAGTTGACGTAGCGCGACCTCATGTACTGGCCCTCCTCCGCCGCGTCCACGCCGCCAGCCGCAGCCGCCCGACGATGCCGCCGGGGAAGTGGTAGACGGCCAGCACGAACAGCAGGCCCAGCCACAGCAGCCAGCGGTCGGGCGACACCAGCGTGCTCAAGCCCGGCACGCCCTCGACGAGCGAACCCGCGCCCTTCAGCAAGGCCTGCAGATAGTTCTGCGCAACGATGAAGAGCACGCTGCCGATGACGGCGCCGTAGACCGTGCCCATGCCGCCGATGACGACGATGAGCAGCAGGTCCAGCATGATCTCCATGCTCATGGCCGTCTCCGGGCCGGTGTAGCGCAGCCAGAGGGCCAGCAGGGCGCCTCCGCAGCAGGCCAGCAGCGCGGCGATGACATTGGCGCCGGTGCGGTAGACGACGGGTCGATAGCCAATCGCCTCGGCACGGAACTCGTTCTCGCGGATGGCCTGCAGCACGCGGCCGAAGGGCGAGTTGACGATGCGCAGCAGCAGCGCGATGAGGACCGCGACGGTGACGAAGAGCCCGTAGTAGGTCAGCAGCCGGCCGTCGAGCATGACGCCGAGGACCGGCTCTTCCCTGAACTCGGTCGATGGCCGCAGGGCTGAAGGCAGCTGGAAGTTCAGGCCGTCCTCGCCGCCGGTGAAGTCGCTGAGCTGGGAGCACAGCGTCATGAAGGCCGAGGCCACGGCCAGCGTGATCATGGCGAAGAAGATCGCCTTCACGCGCAGGCTGGCCAGGCCCATGGACAGCGCCAGCACGGCGCTGAGCGCGAGGGCGGCGACGAAGCCGATGGCGAGCGAGCCCCAGTCCGGCCCGAGGCGCGTCGACGCGATGGCGATGCCATAGGCGCCGATGCCGACGAACATCGTGTGCGCAAAGCTGACGATGCCGGTGTAGCCCAGCAGCAGGTCGTAGCTGGCGACGAGCAGCATGAAGACGAGGATCTTGGCCGCGACGTTGAGCGCCTGCGTGCCGGGGAAGATGAAGGGCGCGCCGAACAGGCCGACAAAGCAGGCGATCAGCAGCGCCGCGAGGATCCTGCTGCGCGGCATGTCGTGGGAGAGCAGGGCTCGCAGCATCACTTCGCTCCCACCGGGTAGAGGCCCTGGGGGCGCCACAGCAGGATGGCGACCATCAACCCGATGTTGGAGAACAGCGCCGCCTTGGGCGCGAGGAAGCCGGCGTAGTTGGCGACCAGCCCGACGAGCAGCGCGCCGACGAGGCAGCCGACCGTCGAGCCCAGCCCGCCGATGATGATGACGATGAAGAGCAGCAGGTTGACCTGCGCGCCGATCTGCGGCGTGACGCCCTGCTGCACGAGGCCCCACAGCACGCCGCCCAGCCCGGCCAGTGCAGCGCCGGCGACGAAGACGCCCACGAAGAGGCGGCGGATGCGATAGCCCAGCGCCTCGACCATCTCGCGGTCCTGCACGCCGGCGCGGATCAGCAGGCCGATCTTGGTTTTGTTCAGCACCAGCAGCAGCACGGCGAGCACGACGAGGCCGATGAGCATGGCCAGCACGCGGAACTTCTCGACCGCGACGTCACCGAGCAGGAAGATGCCGCGCAGCGTCTCGGGCATGGGCAGCGGGATGAGCTGCGCGCCCCAGCTCGCCTTGATCAGCTCCTCGCCGATGACCATGCCGCCCATCGTGATGAGGATCTGCTTCAGGTGCTGGCCGTAGACGGGTCGTACCAGCACGCGTTCGAACACGATGCCGACGGCAGCGGCGATGGCCATGCCGGCTGCGCAGGCGGTTGCCAGTGCGGTGAGATTGGCGAGGACGTCTGGGCTGGTGGCCCAGGGCGCCATCGCGGCGAGCACGGTCGTCGCCATGAAGGCGCCGAGCGCGATGAAGACGCCGTGGCCGAAGTTGAGGACGTCCATCAGGCCGAACACCAGCGTCAGGCCCGAGGCGATGACGAAGATGATGAGGCCCATGGCCAGGCCGGCCAGCGTGAGGTTGAGCCAGGTGGTTGCGCTGCCGGTGAGCGGGAGCGCGAGCAGCATCAGGGTCGCCAGCAGGGCGAGTGGTCGTGGGTCGAGTTTCATGGCGCTCGCTACTGCTGGTGGGTGGCCGGTGAGGTGCCGGGAGTCCGCCCCGGCGGGCGGGTAACTTTCTTCTGCGGGGCTGTATAGACCGGGGACATAGGTAACGGGTGTGCCAGGACATGGGTAACGCTTTTGGGGTCAGCAAGCCCTGGAAGAAGCCCATGGTCTGGATGGAGAAGAGCACC